>ERZ777305.970-NODE-970-length-41328-cov-4.140625_pt1 | contig 41328 bp, 39 predicted proteins | sample MGYA00374965_ERZ777305 | MGnify/ENA primary metagenome ERZ777305 (study PRJEB29328, sample SAMD00013331) | mouse gut metagenome | study: EMG produced TPA metagenomics assembly of the Metagenome analysis of fecal microbiota from mouse which was promoted... | reverse complement strand
ACAGATTATAAATTTAATCATAAAGTAGAAATAGAATATAATATATTAAAAGAAAACATTTATACAAATATTTTTCAAATATTGTTTTAATATAGCGTTAGTAACCGTGCTATTTGCCCAAGGGTAACCAGAATTAGCATCGGCATATTTAATTCTATTATTTGTTAGCCACTCTTCTACTTTTCTATTTATTGTAGTTTCATCATCTGTTTCTAAAATTATCAATTGATGATAATCTCCGATAACAGGTTGAGGTAGACTCTCACTTTTCTTAAATAAGGCATCTTTTTTAGTATAGATAAATTCTTTTACATCTGTGCTCATTTGTTCATAAATAGATAAATTAGGATTCATAAAATCACTTGTGCTTGATACTTCGACACTGCTAACTGGACAAACATAAGCAACACTGATATTTTTAGCTAATTTATCACTGTAAGTAAATGTGTAAGTGTTAGATGAAGATGTGATATTTGAACCATTTACCTTCTTTATCTCACAACCTTTATCTACAACTATTCTATATTTATCAGTTGTATCTTCTTCAGTCATAATCATATTTCTAGGTACTGAATATTCTAGGTAAAGTTTATCTACTTCGCTTAAATCTTTTCTAGAGCTAAGATTTCCTAATCCATCAGTAGTTAGTTTTGATAACCCCATATTATAAGTTAAGCCTTTTTCGACATCTTTATAATATTTAGCTCCTGATTTAGAATAATCTGCAATACCTATTGTTCCTAATGCTAAAACTGTAAATATAACTACACCTGTAGCTTTATTTATCTTTCTCATAAAATACACCCCCTGTATTTAATATTAATTTATTTGTGTAGCAGTATATCCTACTTGAATGACTTCTGTAGAATTAACTGAACTGTAATATTCTCCTGTATCATTGGTATTATTATACAAAACAGATACTTTATAGACTATTGATGAAGCCTGTGTTGTATCGTTGGCATTTACTTTTTCGTTAACTACCAAACTCTTAGTATCTGGATTATATGAAACATCTTTATTGGAATTATTATTACCTGTATTAAATATTTCATTTTCACTATCTCCATCTACTTTTGATAAACTAACAATGCTATATCTATTATCTACTAAATTTATTCTCGTAAGTAACTCAGTAGTGACTTCTAGTTCACTTACATCTAATTCAACTAAGAAATTTATAAGTTGTGTTGGTCTTTTTTCACCTAAATCACAAGCTATTATTTCGTCATTCATAGAACACCCTTCATTCAATGAATTAATCTTAACATTGAATTTTGCTGATCTAATGGCATCGCCACTTCCTTGGAAGTTAGAGATATACTTTGAATAAGTGATTACACTGGTTAATAATCCCATAACCGCTATATACATAAATAACCACTTTTTTAAATTTTCTTTAAATAATTTGCTATGTATTAACCATTGCATATTCATCACTTACTTTCTAGTTTGATTCTTACTTTTGTTATGTCCTTTATTATTTTTTCTATGTTGATTTTGTCTATTTGAATTATTTTTATTATTTCTCTGTTGCTTGTTATTATTGGTTTTATTTTTATAATTTTGATTGTTGTTTTGATTGCGATAATATTTCTTCTTTTTCTTCTTATTATTGGTTTTATTCTTGTTTTCTTGTCTAATCTCTTTTCTTAGTTCATCTTTAAGTTCTTGTATCAATTCTTCTTTTAATTGTTCTCTTAAGATTAATGATTCTTTTTCTTGCGTTTCAAGTTCTTCAACACTAACTTCAATGATTTCACCAATAACTTCAGCTTCTTGAATTATTATCTCTTTTGGTTCTTCTTTTACTTCTTGTTTTTTATCTTTATCTTTCTTAGGCTTTTCTTTTGACAATTTCTTGTACTCTAGATAAGCTTTTTCTTCATCTGTTAAATCTTTAGGAATTAAATTTTCATCAGTACTCATTAATAAACATGAGACAATTCCAATTACCAATATTAGTAACATAACAAAGGGATTTTTTAAGGAAGCCATTAGCTTACCTGCTCCACTTATTTTAGTTACGTATTTACCAACGATATTTTTTGTATCCATTTCTTCATCTGCACTGTCGTTGGCATCTCCCTTGGTAGTCATTTTGGTGTCATTTATATTTACTAATCTATGGGTTACAAATGAGCCATTCACATCATAGAATGTTATGATATCTCCCGCTTTGTAATCTGTTTTCTTAGTATTGATTACGATTATATCTCCTATTTTTATAGTCGGTTCCATAGAACCAGATACTACTTCTAAAATGGCATAACCATTTATTGAAGCAATATCTTTTTTTAAAACATTAATACTTACGAAATTATAAATATTAAATGTTACTAATAAAATTAAGATTAACCAAATTATCTTTATGAAAATATTCTTTACTAATTTCATAAGTATCCTTCCCTTTTTATTCTTTTTATTCTTTTCTATTCTTTATTTACAATACATGCTTCATTTTTCTTTTCAAATTCAATTGATATTGTAAGTTCATATGTATCGTTGTCTTGGGTTACACTGTTACCTATCTTGGAATCAAGATCATCTTTATCTACCCATTCCCACAATAGGGTTATCTCTGCCATTTTACCCTTTGGTATTTCGACATTAGTCTTAACAGGATATAATGTATGATATCTATTTAGACCTATTTGCGTATAATCCTCTGATTTAAGTAAATCATTTAGAATTAAATATCCATCATTTGCTCTACCTAAGTAGAAATTATCTTTAGGAGCATCGACAACTGTCTGTTTTAAGATGTATCCCATATTTAAGCATTTATTTTCCCCAACACATATTGTATCTTCTTCTAAGTTAATGGCGGTTATTGTCATTGGATAATTTGTATCATTTTCAAATGTGAATACATGTGAACCCTTAGATCCAGGGACTAATAATTTATCACCAAATACATCGGTATCTGCTAAGTAATAAACTTTTTTATTAATAGGGATATCGACAATCTCCGAAGTTTTCTTATAAATGGCATATAATGTCATATCTTCACTTATATCTAAGATAACTTCATCTGGCTTATATTCTGGTGTAACGGCACTCGCATCTTTACTCCACCCCAATAGAGTAAAGTATTTACAGGTATCCACAGAATCTTCCATATAAGCTGGATATTTACTTAAATCTAATTTTTCACCACTTGGGATCGTTATCCTTTGGTTTTCACTACTATTGCCATTTTCTAATCTGAAGAATCCCTTATTAGGACTAATGGTAATGATATGTTCACTTATGACATTAATGGCAATATCTAATTCTTCTTGTTTCTCGCCGTATATTTCACCATTTATCTTAACATTTGTGCTTCCGACTTTTTTAGCTATTACTCTAATAACATATGAAGTTCCTGTCGTATCATTTTCATATTCACTAAATTCAATAGATGCAACACTTGGATCTTCTATAGTTACTACTATTTGTCCTTCATCATTCAATGATTTTTTATTTTTAATAACTATTTTTCCATCAGATTCATCTACTTCATAATCTTTTAAGATATTTGTATAAAGGATAATTTCTTCAGAACCTTTATTATCTTTAAAGCTTATGTCATATTCGTCTTTACAATCGCCATATTCACATAATCTCATGTAATATTTTTCTTTAGTGAATTTTACGTTTATACTTGTCTTCTTACCATTGTAAGCTAAGGTAATGGTAATATTTTTATCAATATCTTCAAATGTTGGAATAAGTTCAATTATATCTTTAGATAGTTTAACTTCTCCTTTGAATATGCCCTTATCAACAGTGATTTGTGATAGTTCATAGTCATCAGTCTTTTCATTATCTTCAAGTACTTCATACCCAATATTGAATGGATGATTTTCTATTTTAAATTCACTAGGTGTCTCTTTATTAAATTCAATAGTTCTCACGGGTTTATTGATTGTAACTGTATAATTCTTTGTTGTCTTACCATCCTCAGCAATAACTTCAACAGTAATTTCATTAGCTCCTTCGCTTAATGTAATATTGGAAGATGTTGTTTCTTTGCCATTGATATATACTGTTGCTTTCTTATCACTTGGATCAACATTGATATTTATGCTATCAGTATTATATTTAGCTTCTACATTATAGCTTGTTGTATCTTTATCAAACTTTTTGTCTAGATCAAATCCATGTATCTTTATACTATCTAAGTTAGCATCATTATTCTTATCTCTAATGATATTAACTGTATAAGTTTCTTCATCGCCATTTTCGGCTTTGACAATTACTTCTACTAAATTATTATCTGATATCTTAATATCTTTAAATTCCTTATAATTATGATTATCATATCTATAAGTAACTGTTGCTTTCTTATCTTGAGTTTCAGCATTTATACTTATGCTTGTCTTATCATGCGCAACATTAACAGTATATTCTTTAGTATTTGAGTTAAATCCATCAACTAACTTACCATCAACTAAAATTTTATTTAATAAATTGTTATTTGATAAAACTGGTTTTGTTGTTGGCTTCGTTGTTGGTTTTGTTGTTGGCTTCGTTGTTGGCTTCGTTGTTGGTTTTGTTGTTGGTTTCGTTGTTGGTTTCGTTGGTCTAACTGATATTGTCGTTTTCTTTGTTGTCTTTGAAGTAGTCTTCTTAGTAGTTTTACTAGTTGTCTTTTTAGTACTTACAGTAGTTGGTTTCTTCGTCGTTGTTTTGGTCTTCTTAGTTGTCGTTTTCTTTGTTGTAGTTTTCTTTGTTGAAACAACTATCTTACTAGTTGTAATTGTACTATTTTTACTAGTTGTCTTTTTGGTTTTATCTGTTTTCTTAGTTGTAACAGTTGTTGGCTTTTTACCATCTGTAATTGTTAATTTGTAAGTTGCTGTATAAGTTTTCTTTCCAACTTTTATTTCTAATGTAACTGTTACATTTCCGGCTTTTTTACCCTTAATTGTCAAGATGCCATTACCTGCAGTAGCTGTTGCAACATCTTCATCACTAACAGTAACTTTAACGTCATCTTTTAACCCTGATAGATAATAAGGAATTCTCTTAGTCTTACTCTTCTTTAGATTTAAACTTCCAGATTTAGAAGCAAGACTTATACCTTTACTTCCTCTTTTAATATTTATTTTAGTTTCACTTCTATATATCCAATCATTTTGTTCAGATTCTAATACAACTGTAACTTTACCTTCTTTTTTAGGAGTAACTTCTACATAGCCATTTTTAACAACACATGTAGCAATTTCTGCATCACTAGTTGTACAAGTTAAATTATCGGCAACAATCTTTTTAATTGTATATCCGACCTTAAAAGTATCTTCATCTAAACTAATGGTACTTTCAAAAACATCAAATACAACATTAGTATTTAGACTTACTCGTTTATCTCCCGTATCTGGATCAATTACATGATTAGAAGAACTATTAAATATATCTCCTATTTTACCAAATAGTGAAGAATTACAACTTGTAATCAAAAGTAAAATAATAATTATAATAATAACAATCGCGATATTTCTCTTAGTCTTTTCATTATCTTTTTTGCGTTTCTTATTATTAACCCTCTTTTTCTTTGCCATACCATTTCCCCCTAATAATATTTAATTCCCAGCTAAATCTATGAAGCTTCATAGACTTAACTGGAAGCTAAATACTTAACTTCCAAATTACCATTAATCTTTTTGATCAACAATAACTTTTGCACTTACTGTAACTTTTGGTAAGTTAGCTATTTCACCAGTTCCTAAAGCTGTATCAGCTGCATCAGTTTGGCTAGTATAATTTGCACTTAAATCACCAGTAAATGCCCATCTCCATTGAATGTCAATGTCATCTGTTCCGCCAGAATTAATACCTGTTGCGGCAACATTGTCTAAACTTGTTGTCCAAGTTGTACCACCATCAACACTGAACTCAATAGGTACTCCATTAGTAGCCACAGTATATTCAACTTTATAAGTTGCATTTACTTCTGATTTGTTGAATAAATCTAATTCAACTTTTCCACCAGTACCTGGAGCAATAACCTTATCAGTATTACTTGAAGCAACATCGCCTTCAGCAGTTGTTCCATCAGCTTCTTTTAATGATCCGAATAAATCGAAATCAAAAGTTTTTTCTGCTGATGTGCCATTTTGTTCTAATTCAATAGCCCATTTAGCAACTCTGGCAGTATCTGTAGAACCTTCAAATGTATCAGTATATTTAGCATAAGTTCCGCTTACTGAGTAAGTAGTAACTGCTACTAAAGCAACTAATACTGCTACGATAGTCATTTTTGCATTTTTCATTCTTTTCACCCCCCGTATTTAAATTTTATATAGTGCATATGTCGACACTATGCTTGGAAGCATGCTTTTACTTCCTATATATGTAAACATTCTTGCGAATGGATACACCTTAATTATTTATTATCTTCACTTTTATTTTCTTCTAATTCTTTTTGTCTTTTATACTCCAAGAATTCTAGTCTTTCTTGATTTATACCTCTCTTAGTAGAAATCATGAAACTTATCGCGAAGATTACGGTTATTGCTAAGACTACAATAACTATCGTGGTTGGATTTGCTAAACTACTTAGCATATTACCAACACTAGGTATTCGCGTTACATAAATACCTTCAACATCACTTAATGCTACTAGGTTATGATCTTGCGAACTATTATTATCACCCTTAGTCATGAAATACTTTTCACCATCACGTTCAACTATTTCAATGATTCGGTGTGTTGTAACTGTACCTTGTTCATCTCTAAATGCTATAACATCATCTACTTTAAGTGTTTTAGCATCTACTATTTTGGTTATAATTAAATCTCCTCTTTTTATCTCTGTTTCCATAGAACCAGATAATACTATAAAAGGTTTATAACCAAAGACACTTGGTACTGTATCCTTATCTTTATTTGCTTGATACATAATAGATAAGTTCATAATCAAAATTGGAATTAGTATTACACAAGCGGCAATAACAACCCAATTACTAACACTTTTATACCACCTTTTTTTATTCTTCATAATATCACACCTTTTTTTATTCTTTTTATTATGCCTTATATGTTAGGGTTAAGCTTCTGGCTTGCATCTCTTCATCTAAAGCATTTTCTAAGTCTAATCGAGCTATTGCTCTATTAGCCATATATTCTATATCTTGACGATCAAGATTTAAGAATGCTGTTTCTGGAATATCTCCTTCTTGTAAATCAAAATCATCATCGTCAGCAACTTCGTAATCAAAATCATCTTCCTCTTGTACTGAGAATGGATCGATTTCCACTGTTTCACTATGTTTACATTCTTGGCGAGAACATTTATACTCAATTTCATTACCATCATTACTTACTTCATGTAAATCATGTCCAACTGGAGTTCCCTCATAAGTATCCATATCTCCATCGACACATCCAATTATTGGTACGTAACAGTTGCCTGAACCATCGTTTAAGTATCTTCTGCCAACTTCTATTTCTGTATGAGTATGTTCTGGTGCATCTTGGTGTTTAGTTTGACCACAGTTTGGACAACTAAAATCTATACTTCCATCCTCATTAACTGTTTTATTATATGGATGTTCTCCATATGCTATTTCATAGCCACATTCATCAACTAGATGTTCATATTGTTCATCAATTGCTTCCCATGTTCCAGTTCCATGACTCAAAACTTCTCTTATGACAATGTCTTTGTTACATACAGAGCAATGATATGTAGTAGTCTTAGTATGAGTACCATCTCCATTATCTAGATAAGTAATTGTTGGTTCTCCTAAGCTATGTGCTTCAGTTCCAATTACTCGGCCATCAGTTTCACAAATTAATTGGTGATTATTTTCATCTCCATCAATTGGAACTCTTATGACTTTTCCATGATCTGTTTTTGTATAAAATTTTGTCTTACAATTGGCACAGTAGTATGTGTTTACTTCAATACACATATCATTTTCAACGATATATTCTGTTGAGATCAACTCGCCTTTAACATGAGCTTGTGTCTCTTTTTTATCGCCACATTCACATGATCTTGTACAAGTTCCATCTCCGTTATCTTTCCATTCACCTAGAGTATGATCACATTCATTAACTTCTTGTTTATTTCTTTCATGAACATGACCACAATTGTTGCATATACGTGCTTCTTTTCCATTTCCTAAATCTAACCATGGACCGTATGCGTGATCGCGTTCCTCATATTTTCCACAAGAGCATGTTCTTCTCTCTTTTTCATCGTTATAACTTTCCCAGTTACCAAAACTACAAGTATGTTTTTCATCATCTTTATCGTTTTGTTTATTTCTTTCATGGACGTGACCACAATGGTTACATATACGTGCTTCTTTTCCATTTCCTAAATCTAACCATGGACCGTAATTGTGATCGCGTTCTTCATATTTTCCACAGGAACAAGTTCTTCTCTCTTTTTCATCGTTATAACTTTCCCAGTCACCAAAAACACAAGTATGTTCTTCATTATTATCGGTCTTATCATCTTTATTATCGTTATCGGGGATTGGATTTACAGTAGGATCCGTATTATCTAATAGATAAGCATAATATTGATAAAGACAATCTAGTAATTTAAGGTTTTGTTCAGCTGTATAACTATAATCTTCAATGCCAAAGAAGGCTGCCAATCTTGCTCTGTACGATTTGTCTGACGGATAACCACACATTCTCAAAGCATCAACAATAGAATTTCCTTTTCCCTTATAAGCATTGATATTAGGTATTATTAAATCCTTAAAGTCATCATTTTCTAAAGAAGAGTTACTTATATGTTCATTTTGGGTTTCTTCTTGAATTTCTTCTTGAATTTCTTCGTCTTCTTCATCAAAGTAATAATCTTCTTCATCCTCTTCGTCAAAGTAATATCCTTCATCTTCTGGAGTTAATTCGGGTTCTGTTTCTTCGACAGGTGGATTTACAGGCTCAGAACTTTGCTCAGGCTCGCTATTTTCTAGTTGTTCATCACTAGAAGTTACCATTTCTTTTTCAAAATCTTTATCAGAATTTCCGCCAAATAAATTAGTTACATTTTCAAATGGTGTAAAATGAGCGGCAGCAGCTATAATAACAGCTCCAATTACTCCACCAATAGCTGTTTTTACTTTCGTTATTTTAAATAGGCCTTTTCTATCTTTATCTTTCACAAATATCAAACCCTTCTTTCCCTAGTTGCGGCATATTTTACTACATTTATCACAAATTGTCAAATTGTATTTTCCTCTTTATTACTTAAATAAGTAAATTTAACTATTTGATAATTATATAATAGCATTACAATTAAAAAAATCAATATATAGAATATTGATTTTTGTGTTAATTATCTTCTGGATAAGTAAGAGTCTTAGGCTTATCAAATTCATAACTATCTACTAATACTGAATTGCCATTCATGTCATACTCATACACTGAAATAGCACCTTTCATTGAATCATATTTTTCAACGCGATTATAGACATAAACATGTACTTCGTCAGGAACATCAACGCCATAAGGTTCAGGATCATTGGGTCCTTGAATAAGTAAACCATAAATTAGGCCTATCTTATTGGCATAGACGCCCTTTTTCAAATAATCTTCATCGACATATCTTTGTTGTCTTACCTCGCCCTTTGCATAGCCATCAGAATCCGAGCAATAGGCCCTAAAAGTTCCCTCAATAAAATCCTTATCTTGACCAGAGATTAAATTTGTCGAAGAGTAATAAGTTGTATCACTTATCGGAAACCCCATTATTAAAGAGGAATGAACGCGATCATCCATAGTATCTTGCGTTATTCCATTAAAATATGGATCAGTGGCTTCAATAAACGTATCTATGTGAACATTATCTATCCAAACGCGATATCCCTCAGGTAACCCAACGGTATGAACTTCAATATTCAAGTTTTTATCATTAGTTACGCGCCATTTAAAGTCATCCTCATTAACTCCTTCAGGAGGAACAATAGAATAGCCGACCGATAACTGGAAATTCTCACGTGGAACAGTTATTACCTTGGATATAGCATCCATTTCTCCATTGCTGTTGGAATCAATAGTATTTGTCTCATTAGCTGTTACGGGAACATAGGTAGATTCGCCACATCCCGTTAAGACAAGAGATGCCGCCATAGCAAGGGCAGCACATCCTCTTTTATAAAACTTTATATTTTTCATGATAATCACCTTTTTCAATCAATTCATATGATACACTAGATTTATATCTTTGTAAATATTCTTTTTTTCTAAAAAGTAGCAGGAATTTATAAAAAAAAATCAATATCTTTAAATATTGATTTTATAGGACAATGGCAATTAATTTATCTGATCCTTTGTTGACAATCTTTGTAACGGTATTACTCAATTTATAGCGCGTATTTTCAGGCATCATTGATAGTTTAGCTTGTATGCCTTCTTTTACGATGACATCTAGACTGCGACCAAATATTTCACTTTTCCAAATACTCGATGGATCTTCATTGTAGTCTTTCATTATATAATTGATTAGTTCCTTAGATTGTAATTCTGTTCCGATAATTGGTTCAAATGTCGATTCGACGTCAACTTTCATCATATGAATACTCGTTGCCTTGGCTTTTAGTCTAACGCCATAACGTGTTCCCTGTTTTATTATCTCTGGGGTTTCAAGATGCATATCTTTTAAAGTTGGATATACGATACCATAGCCACTTGAATAAGTGCTCTTTAGAGCTTGCGATAGAGTTTGATGTTCCTCTTCTCCTTCGCGATATAATGAGAATACTTTTAAGATAGAGGCTTTATTAATATTAATATCCCCCATAATGGACTTCAAAGTTTCATTATATAATTCATCAGGACTTTCAAGATTTAGAGTAACTACGCCACTTCCCGTATCTAAGGATGATATATATGCCCGATTGATATATGTACTATCAGTATAATAATTGATAATGTTATCGACATCTTTTATCTTATTGACATTGACAACACTTTCCTTTATCTTGTTTAAATAATGACTCTTTATCTCATTTTTATTACTTAGTACATGAACCCACTCTGGTAGTTTTATTTGGACATCGACGATGGGAAATTCACTTATAGCTTTTCTTAAAATATCATTGATTTCCTTTTTGCCAAGATTTTCAATATCTAAAGGCATAACTTCAACCTCGTACTTTTGAGATAATTCTTCACATATCTTTATAGTGTTTGCATCCCCTGGTCTAGTCGTGTTTAAAATAACAATGAAGGGTTTATTGATGGCTTTTAGTTCTTCAATTACTTTTTCTTCGGCATTTAAGTAATCTCCTCTTTTAAATTCGCCAAATGAACCATCTGTTGTTACTACAATTCCAATGGTAGCATGATCTTTTATGACTTTTTCCGTGCCTATTTCTGCGGCTTCTATAAAGGGAATTGATTCTGTATACCAAGGAGTATTTACAAGTCTTGGATTACCTTCATCATCTTCATAGCCAATGGCATCATCAATTACAAAACCTACACAGTCAATTAATTTAACATTAGTTGTAAAATCATCTATTTTAATTACTGCTCCATTTGATGGAACAAATTTAGGTTCCGTTGTCATTATTTGCTTGCCATTTGATGACTGGGGTATTTCATCTAAGCATTTTTTCTTATCATATTCATCTTCAATGTTGGGCACAACTAAGTTTTCTATTACGCGTTTAATAAATGTCGATTTACCAGTTCTAACAGCACCGACGACACCTAAATAGATTGAACCATTTCCTCTTTTGGATATTGATTCAATTATGTCTTTCATCTCCATGATTAGCCTTCCTTTCCCTACATACTATGATAATATTTTATGATTATACCAAAAAAATGCTAACTTGTAGCATCTTCCTTGGTTCTTAAAATAAAATACATGATTGTAGGATACATTACATATAAAGGTATGATGTATCGGAAATTACTAACAGGTCCTAAAAGATAGGTTAGCCATAACAATACTAGAGGAAGCATTATTAATATATTTTTATATTGTTTTTTTAGAATTGCTACAAACATCATAAAAATAAGTAACCATATGGGTAAACTAAGGGAATATAATCTATCTAAGATAAAATACTTGCTTTGGGTTTCATATGTAGCAAAGCCTTCATAAAATTCATATAACTTTGGCATCTTTGATGCTCTTTCAAAGAAATAGTTATGATTATTATATATTCCTGTTTCCAAATATCCCCTTTGAGAATAAGGATCAATAGTACTGGCATCTCTATACCAATAAGGTATATTGAGATTTAAAAAGGCCGATATGTAGTCTTCAAAGTATTTACTACCTAATGTTATATATAGCTTGTAAAAGTCTAGTGTATTATTGTCATAATTATTCGTCTTAAACTTTGACTTTACAGGATCAGCTAAGCGAGGATTAAAGCGACTTTCTATCTTATCAACGGGAATATATTTATCAATCCACTTTAACTCATCATCAGACATTGTGTCGGCATGTCTTTCGACCACATACGCGATTTGCACGATTGGCAAACTGAGTTTTTCACGAGAATTTCCATCGCGAATTTTAAGATTGGAATATAAGACGTTATTTACTAAAAAGAAAAGCAATATAGGAACTATAGATAGTAATATTACGCGTTTATCCTTTCTCTCTAATATTAATAAAACTATATAGAAAATAATAAAAACATATGAGGCATTATTTCTAAATAACATCGCCATTAGGGAGAAGAAGATGAGCTTAATGATATTAAATTTGCTATTGAAAAAGTTATTCTTATTATAAATAAGTTCATATAAATCCGGGATTAATAATAACACAAAGGCTGTAAAGTAAATATCTTTAGCAGGTATTAAGGATATTGTGGGCATTACGGGATTTATTACTAAAAATACAAAGGCAATGATGAAATATATTTTATTTCGCATTTTTGTATATATAAACTTTAACATCTTAGTTACGGCATAGGAAAGTAAAAGCATTTGAATAATTCCGTATACAGAAATCATTTGAATATGCAATTTTCCAGCAATAAAAAACATCAAAGCAACTATTCCTGTATGAATTGGGGGATGGAATTTCGAATAACTTACGTTAAAGACTTCATTTACTTGTTTAGTTATATCATAAGAATAAATTCCCGGGTAATAACTTAAAAAGCATGGTATCCAAAGCAAGAAAATAATAAGCCATATGTATAAAAATATATAACTTTTGTTTAATAGTTTGGATTCCCTTGTCTTTATCTTATATTTATCTATTAGATAAAATAGATAATAATTTATTAAATATAGTAAATATGAGGTTCCAGTAATCGCTATAACCGTATCTAGAAGTATCAAAGGATTTTGATATAGAGAGTTAATACCCCCTGTATCATAAACATTAGAACCTAGCACATATATAAAACTATATAAGATACTGAATATTAGGGAAACCCATTTTGTTCGCTTCTCTTTCCTTTTTCCAATAATACTGATAATAAGGATGATAACGAATAATAATATACGCATTACTAGACTATAATCAAAGGCCAAAGTACTCCCCATTATAGCTAGAATACTTAAAAATAAGCATAAAAAGACATCTAAAACTTTTTTCATTTTTTTCTCCATATAAACTCTTATTTAATCATCGTAGCAATAATTACTATTATAATTATTGCCAGTTTAATAACTGTACCAACTAAAGCACCGGATAAAGCACTGTTGCTTTTTAAGGGATAATTTTCACGGTTGATAAAATAATATATATATCCAAAACTGGAAATAATGACACTGAAGACCATTAATCTCGTCTTAGCACTATCATAATCTCCTGTGTATTTATCTACGGATTTACTATCTGTTACACTCGTAAGTGCTACAGGAGTATGACAATAAGGACAGTTTCTGCCAATTTTTTCATAACTTGCTCCACAATTTGTACATACTGCCATTACTGATTCCTCGCAATCTTTAATTCTTTCTTTGTTCCATCACTCAACTTAAACTCAATCAAAGAATAATCCATCTCGACTTTTTTAGAAGAGTTTTTCTTATAGTTGAGACGATATATATAGGTATTTTCTAATGATGAACTCTTGCTTACATAACTTATTTCCGTAGTAAAACTTCCCATATCTTTTATTACCGGAATTATATCTTCATTGGTATATGTTTGATTATTACTTTCAATTGTTAAAAGTATCTCTGTTCCCTCACTATTGTATTCTAAGATATCCTTTTCTTGATAAGTATAATTTTCCTTAACTTTAATGGTTATCTTATTTTTAACAACATGAACATTGGCACTAATATATGTTCCATTATTGTCAATAGTGACTTTTGTCGTACCTAGACTTTCTCCCTTTAGGCTCTTTTTATCTACTAAGGAAGCGATATTAGGATTATCTACCGTGATTTTCATATTTTCAATATTATATCCAACGGGGCTTGTGACAATTCCCAAATCTATTGTTTCTCCAACATGCAAATAGTATGCTAGATTTTTAAAGTTCACACTTTCTAGTTTATTTGTACTAATATTTATAACTAAGTTTTCTTCTAGATCTAAGTACTTGGCTGTCAAGGTGAATGAACCCAGGGTATTTTCAGCAACAATACTCGTTTTGCCATCGACAAAGTCAATTCTGGCCTTAGTAGCATCACTTATACTAAATTTGACATTATGAATCTCGATGCCCTTTAAATCCATTAAATCTTCTAAAGGATAACTGCTATTAGGTTCCATAATCATATCCTCACGATTAAAATTGATGTGACAATTCTTACATAGTTTAATCGTTGTAGTAGTGGTTTTCTTCGTCGTCGTTGTAACTCTTGGAGTTATATCGTTATTTTTGAATAATCCCATGAAGATTAAAAGTAATAATATTAGGGTTATCGCGTCAACTAATATAATGGCACGGACTAATATAATAGTACCATCGGAATTAAAAAAATATTTTTTCATATTCTTCACACTCTTTAATTAATTATATCATGTTCCACAAAAAAAGAAGTAATATTTATTACTTCTTAATGTCAATTAGTCGCTTAATGAAAATCTTAGCAGTATCGGATAGATCTTCATTAGAGAAACCCGTTAATGGAGCTTTTTCAAAACCAATACATCTTTCTGGCTCCGAATTTATAAGTTCTCCACTTTCCAATGTGGCATGATAAGCAAGAATAATCCAGTCGATGTATTCACCCGAATAGCGATCAATTTTGCCATCTAATAATGCTCCAACGAAACCGTCAACACGAATCTTGGCATTACTTCCGGCCTCTTCTCTTAGCTCTCTTGCTAAGGCTGATCTAAAGTCGACATCATCGTTATTTACAGAGCCTCCTATGGCCTGTAATTTGCCAACAGCATCACGAGCTCCTGGTCCTCTTCTATGCAATATTAAGTTATTATCTTTATCAAATATAAAACATACAGCTGCTACCTTTATCTTATTTATCTTAGTATTCATAGTAGCTAGTTTTTCTATTAATTCGTTCATATCCATTACTTCATCAGTAAATAACATTATAACCACTCCTTATTCTAGGAATATTATAACAAATATTTACCTTTTCTAAAAGACTATTGTTTATTAATTAATTTTTTTAACATACCCTTGGTATCTCCCAATTTAGCATATCCCGTCTTTTCTGAAAGACTTATATATAAAGAGTTATTTAATATAGAGTATTGATCTAAGAAATTAGCGGCATCTTCATAACTTTTTTCGGGATCATTTGGCCAAATGTCTTTCCACTTTTGCATTTCACGAATCATGAATGCTTCATTAACTTCAACATTATAACTGTCGTATTCTCCTTCGAATAAAGGGAACATCTCTTTTAGTTTGGCGATATCTTCTTCATCTAGGGCTTTAGTCTGCAATACTTTGTCATAAACAGATAAGTCAGAGAAATTCAATGCTTCAACCATTAATGATGATAATGATTCATGAGAGAAAATCTTCCTTATATCTTCTATACTTTTACATTTACGCAACTCTTCTAATATATGAGCATCTAGATCATTAATTATATCCAATTTTTCTCTTAAATTGAGAACTCTGTACATATCGACATACATCTCTAATGTACAACACATGGCCGTTAATTTGAAACCTCTTCTATCTACCGAACGGTCATCTAAACCTTCTTCATTATAATCATTGTTGCAAGCGAAGATTGAAAGAGCATTAACAGTCTTAAAGTTTAAGGCCTCTTGATAATCTCTTCTGGATTGCCATTCGGCAACACAATTATTAACTACTGCATTTGTATAATTTTGATAATTAATGAATTTTCTCAATATTTTACCATAATTCTCCATATCACATTTTCCCCTTTGAGTGTCGACTATTATAGCAAAAATATTAAAAAATTGCAAATTGGAGCTTATTTAGAAAAATTTATCAACATTTGTTGGCACTTTATCATGCAAAATCATATCAATTATCTTGTCTTCTTTTTCCTGCGAGACATTCTTTCCCGTGAGATGGGCAAGTTCTTGAATTATCCCACTTAAAGTAGCTTTATCTTTCATATTCCCTTCATTTAATTTATTTGCGATATTTATGATCGATTCCTTATTTACCTTGGTTTTCTTTTCAACCTTGGCAAATAGTTCATCATTAAGTTCCATTTTCTTCACCTCTAATTTAATATATGAAAAAAAGCCCACATAAGTGAACTTTTTAGGTATTTTGACTATCGATATATAAACAAGCTTCATCAAGGGTTTTGGAGAAATCCTCAAAATTAACATCAAACCATTTGATTTCCATTTGATTGTTAAACCAGGTGTATTGTCTCTTGGCATAATTTCGCGTAGTCTGTTTGCATTCATCAATTACATTGGCGAATGTATCTTCATCATCAAAGAATTTGTACAATTCTTTATAGCCAATTGCCGTATTTAGAGCTTTAGTACGTATACCCTTTTTATAAAATTCTTTTACTTCATCGACTAAGTTAACGAGCATGGCATCAAAGCGCTTATTAATTTTCTCATAAAGGATATCTCTTTTAGTAGTAAGTCCAATAAAGATGACATCATCATATAGCAAATGATTTTTATCTAAAACTTGCGTATCTTCACTAGCTAGCATCTTTAACGTGCTAACTAAACGGCGACGATTGCTAAAGTCAATTTCCATATCTCCATACTCTTTAATTTTTTTTATTATTTCTTCATCAGAAAGATCATCTATGTAGTCTAAATTGTCCGTGTCAACAAAATCGTAGTTATAAAGTGCTGCCTTGATATATAATCCCGTTCCGCCAACAAGAATGGGAATCTTGCCCTTATTTTTGATTTCCTCTATTTTTTCGCGTGCATCTTTTTGATAATCATAAACAGTATATAAATCTTCGACATCACAAATATCTAATAAATGATGCTTTATTCCTTGCATTTCTTCCTTAGTAACTTTCGCAGTACCGATATCCATGCCCCTATATACTTGAGTACTATCGGCATTTATTATTTCGCCGTTATATATCTTAGCTAGTTCAACACTCATTTTGGTCTTTCCAACAGCCGTTGGTCCAACGACAACTATTATCATCTAATCACCGCTTTCTTAATCTATTATATCAAAAGAAAAAAACACATTAAAGTGTTTTTTCAGCAAGAGAATTATCTTCCTTAATTTCTAAAAAGTCTAGCTTTAAATTATTTTCAACTATCTCTAGCCAGCTTTCATTAGTCATTATTTTATCTTCATAAGATCCTTTAATATTTTCAATTGTTATAGCCTTTATCTTAAGATCTTCTACATGTAGTAAACTATTTACTTTAACTTCCATATTGGCAATGACGATTTCTCTTGTCTCGTCATTGATGTTTTTAATATCAAAAAGATATTCTGCTGAACTGTTAATTTTAAAATTTCCACCATCAATATTTAGAGGCTTATCAATAATTATGATATCTGTTAGGTCCATATCTTTAAGGATTGTCACAGTCGCTCCTAAAGGAGCACTTTTAACTGATGTTTCTAAATCCGCATAATATTTAACTTCTTCATCATTCTTAACCATTACACTAGGATAATCAATAATCCATTTTTGTTCTTTTTCATCAAAAGTTATGACATAGGCATTATCTTCACTCTTGATTGTTATGGCTCTAACTTCATGTTCTACTACGGAAGATAATATATTATTTTCAACAGTTAATTCTAACATAGTTCCTGTTTGATCATTTATCTCCCATTTATCGATATCACTTGAAAGAAATTCTTGTAAATCTTCATCACCTAAATTACTTATTGTATTAACATCTTCACTATCTAAGTCAATTATCAAATTGTAATTTTTCTTTATTTCTTCAGTTGTCTCTGGTATAAGTTCTTTAGATTTTATTGTATCTAGGACATCATTATTTTTGGAATCAACTATCATGGAATCTAAAAGCACTTCTTTGATAGTAATATTCATTTTTAATTCTTTCTTTTCAGGAAGTGTTGGTTCCTCTGGTTTGATTGGTTCGGTTGGTTTGATTGGTTCGGTTGGCTTTGTTGTTTCTTCAGGAATATCAGGTATTATAGGAGCCTTAGAAGTTGTCGTCGTACTGCTCGTTGTTTTCTTGGTTGTAACTACTACTTTTTTACTCGTCGTGGTCTTCTTTTTAGTTGTTGTCTTTTTAACTGTACCACTAACTGTAGTCTTCTTTTTGGTTATGCGCTCAGTAGTTACTTTTTCCGTAGTTGTATCCTCTTCTTCATTTTTATTTTCTTCATTTTCTTCTTCACCATCGACATCAACTTTGCGCCACTTAGCAACTAAAGTTATATCTTCGTTTACTTCATCTTCAAAATTATATTCTTTGCCATTTAAGTACCAGCCTTCAAAGACATATCCCTCTTTAGTTGGCGTTTCTGGTACTTCTATTTTATTACCACTTTTAACAGAGACATTTTTAACTTCGCTTCCTCCGTTAGTTTTAAAAGCTACTTCATGTTTGGAAGAAAAGAAACATCCGCTTAATAAAAACATACCTACTAATAAAATAACTGCCGTCATTCTCAATTCTTTTATTCTTTCCATCTTTAACACCTTCTCTAATAGAATTATAAAATATTGTTAATACTTAGTAAATATAAATGTAAATTTTACTCAACATTCTACATAAATTTAACGTTTTAATTATACACTTTATTTTTGTAACATAATTTGATAAAATATTCGGTAATGAGGGGTGTAATTATGGAATTACCAAATATTAAAATATTAGATGAAAAAGATGCTAGACTTCATAAGGTAAGCGAAGAAGTAACTTTTCCACTAGATGAGAAGACTAAACAAACTATTTATGACTGTCTAGATTATCTAGAAATGAGTCAAATTGAGGAGATTGCCAAAAAGTATGACTTACGCGCTGGCATGGGATTATCCTTCTGCCAAATTGGAATCAATAAACGCATCTTTGTCGTTTCTGAGGATAATGGTGATGGAACATTCGGCCGATATATTGTAATAAATCCACAGATAATCAGTCATTCTGAGGAGTTAATATATGTTGGCGAAGGTGAAGGATGTCTATCAGTCAATCGCGAAGTTGATGGAATTGTCCCAAGATATGCACGCCTTCGCTTAAAGGCATATAATGAATTTGGCGAAGAATACGAAATCCGCGTGAGAGAGGATATTGCTATTGCCTTTCAACATGAACTAGATCATTTAGATGGCATACTATTTACCGATAGAATTGATAAAAAGAATCCATTTAAGAATCGTGAAAAAATGAGAGAAATCTAATTCTCTCATTTTAATTTTCCAATATTTCATATTTTAAATTAATTACTTTACCTTGATCTTTGTTAGTAATGTATTCAAGACCGGCCCACACTTTTATATTGATAACTGCTTCTTCATTTCCATTAACTTTGCCATAATAGACGATACCATTAGAAGTTGTACTTAAAAGCAATGGTTCTTCTCCGTTAATAGAATAATAAATTTTATTGAATTCTAAATTATTTTTTCCTTCTTCTTTATTACTTATTTTCAAATAATAGTTGGCAGCGCTATTCTTATCATTAATAATTTTAATGGTACTTGTTTTAGCTTTTTCCATACCCTGTTCAGCACTCATTGGATAAGAGTCTTCCTGTTCTATTATCTGTCCATTTTCGTATAAAACTTTTAATTTTTCACTGTTTAATACTACAGCATCGCGATTTAAATCACTATTTTTAAAAGCATAACTTGACGCAACAGTTAAAGTTAATATAAACACTGTTGATGTAATAAAAAAGAAAATTCGCTTCTTTAATAACAATTTCATATTCATATCAATTACCCCTATGCTAATATTAATTATAAAGGAATATTTTTTTTGCTTCAATAATATTGCAAAAATAAAAATAGAGTTTACACTCTACTTTATATTATAGTATATTTTCATATGATGGTTGGTCATCAGGAATTGGATAGGCCTTGTGATGTTGATCAAAATTAAGTCCAGTAATAACTTTAAATTGATCTAATACATCGTTTAAAAGTGCTACTAAAGCATCTAATTTTTCACTTTTAATGGTTTCGTCAGTTTCCTGGATATAGTCGTTGTACTGAATAACAAATTCGGTAAAATCAATATTAAACTTTTCCACTAGATCAGTATTCATTTCACTTTCGATAATCCACTGTCTTTCTTCTATAAGCCAGTCGTAGGCATCCTCAACTAAAACATCATAACCAATTATGTTATAATCAGAAGTATAACCATAATTGGCAAGTTTGCTCTCAGGTACACCACATAATTTAATGGTAATGCCCTCTCTTAATACGCCTTTTAGTTTATTTGTACGCTCTATATCATCGACATATCTTAAAATTTTATTATAATCACTTTCATAAGCGGCAACTATCTCCGTTAAAGTATCTCCCCATTTAACCTCATATAGGATGTCATTATAACGTGGCTCGTATGAATAAGTATAATTTTGAACAATTGCATCATCGGCATTGGTCTTCTCCTTTTCGCGACGACAGCCAACTGTCGTAAAAACGGCAAATCCTATGGCAGCAAGAATAATGAATTTTTTTATACCACTCGTATTTACGCTTACAGTCCCAAGGTGGATACCATTATTATCTACATTATATTTCATAAAATGCACATCCTTATAATAAAAATTATAAGCCAAAATTAATATTTTGTAAATTAAAGTACTTCACCATTTACACTTATACCATCAACATTTGTAATGATGCACTCGACAAAGGTGTTATTCTCACATTTTTTATTTAGTTTAACTTTAATATAATTGCTCGTAAACCCCGTATTTCCATCTTCGACTAAAACACTTAATTTTTTTCCAATGAATTTTTTATAATATGTGTTCTCTAATTCATCACTTAATTTTAGGATTTCATGAACGCGCTGGCTTTTTATAGAATCATTTACTTGCTTCATCGTGCTAGCTTTAGTTCCATTTCGCATGGAATATGGGAATGTATGAATTTTAGAAAAGCCAACATCCGACAAATTTCTTAGTGTCTCTAAATGATTTGCATCGCTTTCTTCTGGAAAGCCAACAATTAAATCCGTCGTTATATTTATATTTGGTCTAATCTTACGTAATTTATTAATTATTGATTTAAACTCATCAATATTATATTTTCTATTCATTTTCTTTAAGATTTCATTTGAACCACTTTGAAGAGGAATATGCATATGATCACTTATTTTTTCGTTAATGCGCAGCTCTTCCATAAATTTATCATTTAGTTCAGTTACTTCAATAGAAGATATTCTTATTCTCTTTATATTATCATTTTGAGTTATCCTTCGTATTAAATCAACAAGATCATAATCTTTACCTACTCCATAAGAACCTGTGTGAATCCCCGTTAAAACGATTTCTTTATATCCATTGTTAGCCAGACAATTTATCTCGCTCTCAGCAACATCGATATCTTTACTTCTTATATTTCCGCGCATAAAAGGGATGATACAATATGCACAAAAGTTGTTACATCCATCTTGAATTTTAACAAATCCTCTAGTTTTATTCGCAAAATTATTTATTTGCATATCTTCAAAATCGACATTTCGCAAATCATAAAACTTTGTTAACTTTTTCCCGCTCTCCTTAAACATTTCTATTAGATTGACAATTTTACTCTTATCTTTATTCCCTATTAAAATATCTATATCAAGATCAAGCAAGGAATCTTTATGATTTTCGGCTGAACAGCCACAAACAACAAGTATAGCACTCGCATTTTCGCGTCTAGCATGTCTAATCATCTTGCGGCTTTTAGAATCTGCTTGATTGGTTACAGTACAAGTATTTATTACAATGACATCAGCATTTGCTTCATCATTTATTATTTCATAACCATTATTTTTTAATGATTCCTTTATAAGTTCCGATTCATAGGCATTTACCTTACAGCCTAAAGTTAATACACATGCTTTCATAAAACCACTTCCGTAGATAATTATACCAAATAACCACAAATAACTAAAGTAAATATTATTATAAAATAAAAAGGACGTCATTATCAACGCCCTTCAAATTAAAGATTATTTTTAAAAGGTTAACCTACTAAAACAGCTCTCGTTGTTATGTGACCATAACCTTCGCCATTATAATAGGTAAAAGCAAATGCTCCGCCCACAGAACCGTCTGAAAACAATCCTCCACGAACAAACCAGATATGTGATTTTTGTATAAAAGTGGAATAATCAGCGTACCAAGAATTATGTCTTATCCAAGTATTTGGATCATTTCCAGTAAAAGTATCTTTATATTTTCTAAAAGGTCCCATTTCTCCCGTTGCATCGCCCAAAATGCGATTTCCATAAGAAGTATTTTCTGTATTTTCTGGATATATGTCATAGTACTTTTCTAATCCATTAGCATCATGCGCACCTTCAATATAAGCAGCAACGTATTCAAAACTTCCTCCAGACATATCATAAATTCCTGTTATGTTTCCTGTTGTACTTGCTTTATAACCAACTTCAGTATTGTATAGTTGAGTAACAGTCGCGTTAGAACCATTATCTGTTTTTTTGGTATCTCCTTCTACTGAACTATATCCTGTTTTATAGTCACCATTATTATTGATATTTATTTCCGTATTTATTCCATATTGAGAATGAGACAAGTAGGAAACAGCTCCCCATTCGGTATTTTTTATCATATGAGAATCCATAGTACGCTCATAATTGTAAATCATCTGAAACATATTTGAAGTGCTATTTCCTCTCCAAGAATAAGTATTTGGTTTTGAAATCAATTTAGATGCATCCGTACTACTTACTCGTGCTTCCGCCTCTTTATTAGCTCCCTTATAACCTATTTCGTATTTTGTCACCCATAAACCATTGGCATCCATAGTTGTAAACGCTGGATGTGTTAACCATTCGCCATTTTGTGTACCAGTCGATGGCTCAACGTCTTTTGTTTCAAAAACAATATTAATTGGATGAGCACTTGATTCTGGAGCTTCTTCAACTATTAGTCTCGTATCCGAAACATTCCACAACTGATATTTATACCTTGGAATCCATACAAAGAAGGCCTTAATATCTTCTTCCTTAATTATATCGCCTGTATCATATCTAGAATTACTTCCTTCTTCTAATATTACGGCATTAGCCCATTTCTTTTCTCTATAGTTATACCACTCTTCATATTCATCAGCATATGTTACTGTTCCATCATCTGCTATCATAACAGGAACTAGATCTCCACCTACTGTTGGATCTGCACCATTAAGTGTTGCATCAGTATAAACTGGAACGACTTCTGGAGCTAGATTATTTCTTTCGCCAGCTTCAAGTTTAATTGTACATTTAAAGCCAATTTCACCGATGTTCGCAGGATCATTATCTCCAACGACATCTTCATCACCAATAAATGATTTAACCATACGTACAACCACATGTCCTGTCTTCTTTCTTGAAGCTTCGATTTCAAAACTTTCAGGACTTGGTGTAATTGTAATATATTCATTTAAACGATTATCTGGATCAACAAAATCACACTCGATTGTTCCCGATGCATCATATTGGCGATTTTTATTAGTTATTTCATATCGCAAATCATCCTCTTCGCCAATATCTTGTAAATCAGCAGAGAATTCAATCGTCTTTCCATTTTCTGTAATAAAAGCCTTTCCATTGGTCTTAGCTTTGGTAAAAATTACATCTTTATCAAAACCTGCTTGGTCTGAGGCAATAGTTAAAGTACCATTAATAATCAAAGTTGTTGTAACTGCTGCGAAACCAACTGTTAAGACTAAAAGTGCTACCATTATGCCAATTTTAACTCTTCTGTTCATTAAAAACTACCATCCTTCTAAATATAATCTTGTCTATTATATCTAAATTATATACTATAAATTTTTTTATGTAAATATAATAATTTAAAAATTGATATTTTTTTGACAAAATGAAATTAATTAGCAACAAAAAAAGAGAATATCAGTTATTCTCCTCTTCTAATATTTTCTTAACTTCATCTGTTGACATATCACATGCTTTGGCTATGGTTTCAATAGGTATATCCAGATTATAAAACTTTACAATCATCTCTTTTTGCTTTTTCTCTTCGCCTTGCTCAACACCTCGCTCGATACCTTGTTCAATTCCTTGTTCAATTCCTTGTTCAATTCCTTGTTCAATTCCTTGTTCAATTCCTTGTTCAATACCTTGCTTAATGCCTTGATTTATTCCCTGTTTTATGCCCTTATTTAAGCCATCTTTATACCCTTCTTTTAATAGTGTGTTGCGAATAATCTCCATGTCTTGTTCTTCACTAATCCAGTCATTAATTCCGACAGATAAACTAACTGATTCTAATTCCATCTTATATCTACCCACCTTTTTATCATCAGTAGCTAGTCTTTCTAACTCCCTGTTATCCAAATTTAACATTATCAAGTATTTATACTTTCTTATTAAATTTGCATCTTTAGAATACCAAATATCCATTAGTTTGTCCATATTAAACTCATATATTATTAAATTATCAACATAAGTTATATTATCATCGTCTTTTAACTTATATACACGATATATCTTATCATCATTTTTTATTCCATAAGACAAATTCAACTGTATTACACGTACATCTTCAGAATATTCTTTTCCTACTAGTGTACTTCTAGCATAGATATTACAAATATATGCCGTATTGCGACATTTAGTATAACTATGAATATTAGAATTAACTTCAACATTTATCTTTCCCTGATCAGTATCTAGTAATACATCTAAAACTTTTCTCTTTACATTGATGTTTCCTTGGCTTTGCTCTATATTTAAATATTTGATATTTCTTATCTGATATGGAAGACAAGTTTCAAGTAAATCTATCAACAAATCCTTGTTTTCTTCCTTTAAAAACACTTCCTTAAAAACCCGATCATATTTGCATGTTATAAAATCTTTTTTTATCATAAATCCCCTTCCTAAGAAGAATTTTCTTCTTCTATAATATACATTAACGCTTATTTACCGTTTTACTTGTTTTTTCACAAAAAAAGATAAACTTTCGTTTATCTTTTTTAATTCTATTGTGGAGCTAATACAACACGGAAGCCAATCTGAGTATTACTTGTAGAATTTCGTGCATCAAAAGCAAAAATTCCAGCTCTAATACCATAATTGTTATATCCGCCACGAATAAACCAATTAGAATTCTCATTTGATACAAATAATGCCGCATCATCATACCAACTATTATAAATAGCTCTAACTCTATTCTTTGTATTAAAATATTGATAGAATTCTCCCATTTCCCCCGTTGCATCTCCCAAAATCATATGAGAATATGCAATAATTGACGGATCATAATCATCACTATAAGAATCTAGATATTTACTATTTTTAAACATATCTTTCAATCCTAAAGCACTACCATCAACACGATATCCTGCAACTCTTTCGCCAGCTCCTCCAGACATGTCATATATTCCAGTGATATTTCCTGTTGTACTTGCTTTATAACCAATTTCCGTATTATATGGCTGTGTTACTGAGACATCAGTCCCTGCAACTGTCGTACTGGAATCAATTGCCGAATATCCTGTCAAATATGAACTATTATTGTTAACGTTGACTTCTCCATTTATTCCATAAATCGAATGAGTTAGATATGCAACTGCTCCCCACTCTGTATTTTTCATCATATGTGAATCCAATTCTCTCTTGTAGTTATATCCAACTTGTACAGCATTTCCAGCACTAAGATAGCGCCATGAAGCGACATTTGGTTTAATTATAAGTTTATCTACATCGTAAATAAAGTTAGATGTCGATTTTTCCCCACTTAGTCCAGTCTCAAATTTACCTACCCAAATACCATTGACATCAAAACTCGTAAATGCTGGATGCGTTAACCATTCGTCATTTTGTGTACCCATGGATGGCTCGGTATTTTTGCTTTCGAAGGCTATTTCTATAGAATGAACAGCCGAACTATTAGATGTTGGCTCTTCTTGAATAACTTCTGATGCTTGATCAGCATTCCACAATTTATACCTATATCTTGGAATCCATACAAAGTATGATTCGATATCTTCTTCTTTTATGACATCTCCCTCATCATACAATGAATCTTTGCCATCCACCAAAAGGACTGCATTAGCCCATCTCTTAGTTGAGTAGTCATACCATTTGTTATATTGATCGGCGTATATTACTTTACCATCATTGGTTAGGCTTATAGGAATTAATCCGTTCGTTAATACTGGATCTGCTCCATTTAATTCTGGATCCTTATACAAAGAAGGCAATTCTGGAGCCAAATCATCTCTTTCACCAGCTTCAAGTTTAAGTGTACACTTGAATTCAATGTCAGCAGAATTAATCGTTGCATCACCTGCAAAAGACTTAACCAATCTTACACTTACATAACCTGTTGTCTTTGTTCCTCCCTTAACTGTAAAATCTTCAGGAACCTCACTTATCGTAATATATTCATTATATGCATTAGTCTCATCGATAAAATCACATGAAATGGTTCCCGCAGCATCATATTGACGGTTCTTGTTCGTTATATCATATCTTAAATCTACTTCAGAACCCAACTCCATTAAATCAGCTGTAAAATTCAAAGACTTTCCGTCTGATGCTATGAACGCCTTTCCACTTCCCTCTGATATCTTAGCTTTAGAAAATATGACGTCGGAATCAAAACTTTCACCGTCTGGACCAATAGATAATGTTCCATTGATGACTAATGTCGTCGTAATGGCAGCAAAACCTACAGTTAAAGCCAATAAAGCAATCATAATTCCCACTTTTAATCTTCTACTCATAAAAATAACTCCATTCTACTTTACACACTTTACATAAGTTGTAACTTTTCTATCTTGATCAAAGTATAAAACAATTTCATTTAAAAGTAAATAGAAAATTATTATTTCATTTAAAAAAGAGATATTCATCTCTTTATCTAGCTAAGTCACTTTGCAATTTTCTTAATGCTCGCAAAAAAGCCTCTTCATGTTCATAACTCATCAAGTTAACAGAATAAGTTCCTTTTTCTAAATTAACTCCATAATTATCATTTAAATCGACCTTTTTAACATCTACATCAACCGTATTATTTTCATAAGTCTCGTCATAACTGACATTATTATTATCGCGGTTATTAACTAATTCTTCATAACTTATGATGGCATTATTTTCCTGTTCTTTTTCATAGGAAGATAATTCTATATTTACTGGTCTATAATCAGCCTCTATATTTTTAGTAATAGCTTCTAAATCAATCATATCTTTCTTTGCTTTATTTATTGTATTCATCTCTTTCTCCTTTTTATTCATTTTTTTTATAGCAAGCACTGAAATAATAAGAAGAAGAGCAATAAATGCCAAGAATATATAATCCTCATATGTTATGATCATATAATCATGCACCTTCTTTTTTTCAGTCTATTATAATACACAATTAAGCTAAAAACAACAAGATAATCACACTAATCGAATTGCTTAATGCATGAACCCCTATCGTTGTTAAGATGTTATCTTCCTTATGATAAACGTAGGCTAAGTACGAACCCATGGCTACATAAGATATACTTCCAACAATTTCCTTTATATCTAAACTCATAATCTTGGTTATGAGATTGCCAAATTCCAAGTAATAAATAACTCCAAAGAGTAAAAGTATTGTGACTATAGCAATCACAGATAGTCTAATCTTATTTTCTTTGCTTTCATCATCTTTATTCCATATGTACGAAACTATAATTCCGACAATTAAAACTTCAAAGATAAATAGAAAACTATCTGTAATATGCGCCAGTCCAAAAGTTAATCCACTTACAGTTATAAAAACCTTTTTATTCTTAATGGCCTTTTTTAAAGCTCCTCTAAATAATAATTCTTCAGTTATGGGAGCTAATAAACAAGCCGAGATAATCATCATTGCTGGTGCACTTCCAAGCATACTCTCAATCATCGTCTGATTATCTATTGTCGTTGATTTTAAATTAAACAATGTTGCAAGTAATGTAGATACATAACTTGCAGCAAATCTGACAATATAAAGAGTAAACGTCACAACGATAACATTTCCTAAAAACTTTAAAACCACAGATGTCTTGTATGTCTCTTTGGCTCTTTTTATACCCTCTTTAATTATTCCAAAATTTATAGCAGATATAACTAAGGCAATAGCTAAACTGGCTACAAAATTGAAAAGTGATAAATTAAAATAATTATCATTACTACTAAAATCCATTTTGAATATCAACATTAAGACAATGCCAACTAGAATAGATAGATAATTAAATACAAATAGAGATAAGCCTGCCTTTAAAATATCCTTTTTCATATTTTCTCCTTATAATATATAATTTATGGCAAAAACGCCAATTAATACGTACATTATATAAGTTACTATGACTGATGCAATATTTTGATTTGTCTTATAAAGGTACGTTAGCAGCATAATTACCGCTGCCGGAGTCAAAGCGTGATAAAGGGCGTATTCAAAAGAGGAATTATAACTTATAGCAACAATTACTCCATAAGTTAATCCGCTTAAGATACTTGCTGTACCACTACGTTTAAATATGTTGGAAAATCCTAAAGGAAAGACAACACACAATAGGAATGGTATGAAGATGCATTCAATGATTAAGTTCAGTGCAAAACTTAATGTGAACTTTTGATTAAAATAATTTGTAAAGTTATAACCAATTTTTATTCCCCTTGATGAACCAATATAATTTAATACCTCGTGTAAGATAATCGTGATAATTATCAAAAAGACAAAACACGCAACTGAATAAATTATATTATTCAAAAGAGTCTTATTAAAACGAGATTGTCCGTGTTTTATGTTGCCATAGTATATGACAAAGACAATTACCGTTATAAGAGTATATTTAATAAAATTCATTATTTCATAAATCATACCTTCGGGATAAAAGCCAAATAGACCTAGTACCTTCCAACAGAAAAAGTGAAATAGGATAAATATTAAAATACTCAAGGCTAATTGGATTATTCCTTTCATATTATTTTTCATATCATCACCTATACTCAAATTATATATTTCAAACGGATATTGTACAATTAAAAAATGTAAATATTTTATCTATTTACATAATATTATACATTTGTTATATATTGTAAATTTACATAATAAAAACAGATAATATCTTATCCGTTTATTTTATCTTGTAGCATATCTGGCATATTCTAATGGTGTTTTAAACCCACTTAACTTTTTGGACACTATCGAAGGATCATATTTCCCTGCCCATGATACTTCCTCAAACAATTCATTTATTACAATTTCGGCAGATTTCATTTCTTCTAAGTGCTTTAGCTCCATACAACAAAGTGATTTAAATAGTTCTATAATAGCTTTTCTATTCCATTTTTTAACTTTAAAGTCATCATCGACAACATCAAACTTTTTATAGGATACTTCACTTTCAAAAGTGTAAATATCTGGATCAATCAAGACCATACCAGATTTATTTAAGACGATATTTTCCATTTTTACATCGATCATATATAAGCCATAGGAACTTAAGATATCAGCAAAGAGAAGTAAATCACGCAAATTGTCCGTTAAGTAATCAATTGGCATATTAAAGGTATTGGTGTCATCCTTCTCTACCCACTCATAAGTGTAGGCATCAATCACATACTGCTCGGGATGATTTTTAATATCTTCAGCAGCTATGCTATTGTGGGCTTGATAAAAGCGTTCAAGAAGTTTTACCATATGATCATTATTAAGTTGCTTGATAAACTCAAAAACTTCAATGAGAATGCGATTTTCCTCTTCGATCTCTTGAAAATATTTTTTATAAACTGAGCCATCACTTAACTTCATAATTTCACTGTTATATCCATAGTGGCCACTTTTTAAGCCATCAAACTCAACTAAATTTCCTTTACTATCATAATATCGCATAATAAAACCCCTTTAAATGGGGTATATAATAACATACAATAATAAATTTTACAAATCTCTCTATTTATTCTTGTATTTGAATAAGGCTGATGGTCTGTGTCCCCCACCTGTACGCATCTTATCAGTTTTCTCAACCTTTGGTTCAATTATCCTTCTAAATGCTGGATCCAAAAGTTTTTTATTTAAAATTACTTCATAGACTTGTTGTAATTCTCCCAATGTAAAATATTCTGGCATCATATTGAATACGACATCCGTATATTCAATCTTATTTCTTAATCTTTCTATACCAGATAATATTACTAAGGCATGGTCAAATGCCAAATTGTCATTCTTTACTACTTTAAAATCATATCTGTCGGTAGTCTTATCGCGCAATTTCTTTTCTATTTCAAAAGAGAAATTAGTAACACCATTGTCTAAATAAATATGCACTATATTATTTTCTTCACTTATATTAATATCAAACCAACTGGCATTATCACTTAAATTATTTTCCAATCTAGCTTTATCAATAAGAGCCATATAGGAAGTTGATATAACACGCATTCTTGGATCTCTGGAAGTATCGCCAAAAGTATATAGTTGTTCTAAGTAGATGTTATCTAAGTTAGTTTCGTTTTTCAATATTCTCTTAGGCGCATCATCGAGATTTTCATCATATCCCACGAATCCTCCAGGTAAACACCATTTATCTTTAAATGGGTAGTTATCTCTTTTGACTAATAAAACTGACATGTTCTTCTTATCAGTCTTACGATAATTTGTACTTTCCTCACTAGAAACGCTTAAAACTAATATATCAGTCGTTACTGATAAAGTTTTAAAATCTCCGGGATTATAGGCTTGTAAAAATTCTTCTTCACTTTTAAAATTATTCATAATTCTTCATTCCTTTAATACCTATATTTTATCACATCTATGCCATTTTTTCATCTTCTAAAATTTCTAAAAGAATATTTCCGATATTTTCAACAATAAGTTCTTTAACCTCTCTTCTTGTTTTATCGTGGGGAACCTGAATTGTCGCCGTTTTATATTCGTCATTTATCCTTTCGTAGATAGCAATAAAGACAACATCATTTTCTCCTCTTTTATTGGCAGGATCACTGGCATTAATCTTTCCCGTTATTCCCACACCATAATCAGCAGAAGCGAAGTCTGATATATTTTTAGCCATCTCAATAGCCGTTTCCATGCTGTAGACACTGTATTTATCAATTATATCTTTACTTACGCCCATTTTAATTTTAAATTCATTAGAATAAGTAACAGCGGAATATTTTAGTATTTCACTAGCCCCAGGATGATTAGTTATCTCCGATGCTAAAGCTCCACCTGTGCATGATTCCATTGTGGCTATTGTTCTATTTAAATCGTCTAACTTACTTATAATTTTTTCGTACATTATTTCACCTCTATTTTATGATACATATTATTTCTCATAATATACTCATAGACCTCTCTATCTAAATAATTTATAACATTTTTATCATCATTTGCCAAGTATTCTCTTATCATTGTTGAAGAAATTTCTTCCATTGGCATATCGGCAATTATGATGTTCTTTTTATGATTATCTAATCTCTTTATTATTTCTTCTATCGCATCTGTACTTCTTTTTATTACTAAAAACTTATAATTCTTTAGCAAATACTCGCCGTTTTTCCACTTATCTATATAAGTTAAATTATCTGTCCCACAGATAAAATAGATAGAGTCATTGGGATATAACTTGCTAAAATGTTTTAAAGTATCGCAAGTATATACCACTTCACTCTTTAATTCAAAACTTGAGGCAGTCATATTTTCTTGATCTTCAATCATTAATTCAAGCATCATTAATCTTGCTTCATCGGGAAGTAAATTATTTTTATACTTATATTTACTTCCGGTAGGTACAAAAATAATTTTATCGACATAGCCTTTTTCAATTAGATATGCAGCAATATTTTTATGCATCTTATGTGGGGGATTAAAACTACCACCAAAAATTCCTATTTTCATTTTCTCATCTTCTTCTGTATCTTATTTAATAAATTTTTCTTAATATGCCATAGTGGCTCTAATTCTTCCTGTTTATCTACGGCATCAATAATGTCGGCTAAATAAGCAGAACAATCTACTTCAATAAACCAATCTTTTTTCTTTAATTCTTCAGGTATATAGGATAAGTTTGTCGAATATAAGCGATCAAATATGCCCTTTTTATAGGCTTCTTCAAATTTTGCTAATCCCTCAGTGAATAAAGAAAAAGTTGCGGCCATGTAGACATTTCTAGCTCCTCTTTTTTTAAGATTTTCGGCAACTTCAATCATTGAACCACCAGAGGCAATCATGTCATCGACGATTAATATATCTTTATCTTTAGGATCCGCACCCATATACATGTGTTCAACTATGGGGTTCTTTCCATTGACGACTTTTGATAGATCCCTTCTTTTGTAAAAGACACCAACATCACTCGCTAGCATATCGGCAAATACGCGTGCACGTTCCATGGCCCCCATATCGGGACTTATTACCAAGACTTCATGAGCTTCTTCATGCTCAATTAATTCTTCTAAGATTAAATGTGTGGGATAGAAATTATCGAATGGCATTGTTGGTATGGCATTACATATACTAGGATCATGTGCATCAAAGGTAATAATACGATCAACACCTAATCTTTCTAATTCTTGTAAAGACATAGCACAATCTAAAGATTCATTGCCCTTTCTCTTATGTTGACGCGATTCATATAAGAGAGGCATTACTACATTAATTGTCTTGGCATGTCCACTAACGGCTGCTATAACTCTTTTAATGTCTTCAAAGTGTTCATCTGGTCCCATAAAGTGTTCTCTTCCGTGCATCATATAGGATGCTCCATAATTGCCAACATCACTTATAATAAAGAGATCAGTGCCATTGACAGTATCATCAATGCGAATTTTACCTTCTCCATTGCTAAATCTATTTTCCGTAATTTTAACTTTATAAGATCCCCGCGTTTCATTTTTCATTTTTAAATTTTTATCAACTAAGTCTCCTAATTCCTTACTACTATTTAAGACGATTAATTTTAATTTTTTCATATTTCTTCACTCCTTTTGTTATTTACATTCTATTAATAACAGTAATAATAATTTTTCAAGAGTTTCCTCTTGCTATTAACATTATATTAATAAGATAAAGAAATGTCAATATCTTTTTAACATTTTATATAAAAGATAGCAAAAAAATAAATTATGGCTAGCCATAATCTACTTTTATTAATATGTATACTCTTTTTTTACCTCTCTAGAAGCAGCAACGCGATTATTGAACATCTTCATTTCTAAAGTGTCAACCAACGAATCAAAAGTCGTTTCGTCGTATATGGCATCTTCTAAAATTTTGACCATATCATCACTCATATTATTGGCAAATTTAAAATATTTAATCTTGTTTTTTCTTCTTTCAATAGTAGCGTGATATTCATCGATGACTTTTTGAATTTCCAAACGGAAAGCTCCTAAAAAATCCTCTTCTTCAAATATCTTATAGGACCTATGGGAAATTGCTAAGCCATCATTTACTTCTACGAGAATTTGATAACTCTTTTTTTCTATTATATCAACCATATAAGGATATAATTCATCACTCTTAAACTCTTCTATTACAGAATCTAAACTTTTAACTAATTCTTCATCAAAACGCACAACTGTTATAAAGGCATCGGCATTATCTCTAAACCATTCTTGGGCGCTTATTCCCTTTGCTCTTTCCTTAATGAGTCTTAAAACCGTTTGAACTTCTAAAGACGAATAGATGAAGAAAAGAGATTTTTGTAATAATTCTTCTAAGTTTCCAAAAAAGTTCTCATCAAATTTGCCCTTTTTCGTATCAAATATTTCCAGTAATTTTAAAACTTCTTCACGACTTGTTGATAGATTAGCTAAAGCAATACAATTATTAGCGACGGCTATTCCCTGATCAAAAAATTCTTTTACCTTTTCTAGAATTTTTACTTGGTGTATTTCGCATGTTACTTTAGCTACTTGGCATTCGGTAATATAATTGCTAAATTTGGTTATGATGACTTTTTTTAAGCCTTCTAAATCTAACGAACTATAATCTTCTTCTTTTAAGGCTCTTTCTTCGGCTTCCTTATCTCGCAATTGAATATCTTTTAAAACTTGATCTCTCGAAAGATTAATTAAACGAATAGCATCTTGTTGTCTTTGGTTTTCATTTCCCCCATCAGTATGAAATTTTCTTGCTAATGCTCGATATTTCTTTTTTAATTCTTCTTCCGTTACATCATGTGCTACTTCTAAAACCTTATATGGATCAACATTAATTCCGTTCCAAATAAACATGAAAAAACACCCCTTTTTTATGAGGTGTATTATAGTATAAATGGACTTAATTGTCAAATTGGTCTCCTATTAAAAATCTAGCCAATTAGTGCTATCTGCATCACTTGGCATTCGCAAATCGCCTCTTGGAGATAGACTTATTGTTCCAACTTTTGGTCCATCAGGAATACAGCTGCGCTTAAATTGTTGATTAAAGAACCTCTTGATAAAGAATTTCAACCACTTATCAATTGTTTTCTCATCAAAACTATCTTTGAAGGCATTAAGGGCTAAAAATTTGATTTTTTCAGGACTTGCTCCATATCTTAAGAAGTGATATAGGAAAAAGTCATGAAGGACATAAGGTCCAACGATGCTTTCTGTCTGCTGTAATATTTCGCCACTTGCACTTGGTGGCAACAACTCAGGACTTACAGGAGTATCTAAAATATCCTTTAATATAGTTTGGCATTTTTTATTTTCCTCGGTTTCAGCATAATAATTAACTAAATACCTAACTAATGTCTTAGGAATGCTCGTATTGACGGCATACATGCTCATGTGATCCCCATTATAAGTACACCATCCTAAGGCTAGTTCGGAAAGATCGCCAGTTCCTATGACAAGTCCACCAATTTTATTGGCATAATCCATCAATATTTGGGTTCTCTCTCTAGCTTGAACATTTTCATAAGTTACATCTAAATTAGCTGGATCGTGATCAATATCTTTAAAGTGTTGTAAGCAGGCATCTTTAATATTAACTTCTTTTAAAGTGGCACCATATAGTTTGACAAATTCACAGGCATTTTCGTATGTGCGATTTGTCGTACCAAAGCCGGGCATAGTAATGCCATAGATATCTTTATAATCAAGGCCTAAAATCTTATAGGCTTTCACGACTACTAAAAAAGCAAGTGTAGAATCTAATCCACCAGATATCCCGATGACACATCTTTTGATACCGGTTGTCTTTAGACGCTTGGCAAGACCAACGGCTTGGATTGTCAATATCTCCTCTGAACGTCTATCTCTTTCTTGAATATTTTTAGGTACAAAAGGATATTCATCATAAATGCGCATCAATATATTATCAGGATTATATCCCTCATACTGAATTACTTCATAATCACGCTCTTGCTTTTTGATAACCGCCATGTAAGATATGTCTTTATAGCGAATGGCACTAAGTCTACTAACGTCTACATCATTGATAATCATATTGCCATTTAAAGCAAAGCGTTCATTTTCACTCAATATTTTTCCATTTTCAACAATCAAACTATGACCAGAGAATACTAAGTCCGTAGATGATTCATTTGCTCCACTTGAAGCATAGATGTAGGCACTGACTGTTTTTTCAGAAACACCTTTTACCAAAGACTTGCGATACTCATATTTGCCAATTATTTCATTAGATGCTGATAAATTAAATAGCATTGTTGCCCCATTAATAGCAGCATCGACGCTTGGAGGATAAGGACACCATAGATCTTCACATATTTCAATTCCAAATGTACGTTTTAAATCATTACCCTCACGGAATAATAAGTTTGTCTTAAAGGGAATAGAAGCTCCATCAATAACAATGCTTTCAACATTTAAATTTTTAGCTTCACTAAACCATCTTTTTTCATAAAATTCGCCATAATTGGGAATATATGTCTTAGGTACCATGCCTAAAATATGTCCATGCTCCAAAACGACAGCGGCGTTAAATAGTTGATTATTGCATCTAATTGGCAATCCCACGATGAAAACACCCTTCAATTTTTCTGTATATTTTTTTAATTCAATTAGACCCTCTTCGGCTTGATCTAATAGAAGTTCGTTTTGAAATAAATCAGCACAGGTGTATCCCGTTATTGATAATTCAGGAAATACAGTTATTTCAACACCCTTTTTGTAGGCTTCATCCATATATTTTTTTATTTCCTTAATATTAAAAGATACATTGCTTATTTTTATTTCGGGAACGGCAGCTCCAACTCTTACAAATCCATACTTTTTTTCCATCTAATCTTTCCTCTTTCATCTTAATCTTAATATTTTACTGATGCTGTCAAAGGTTTCATCGCCCTTTAAGACAACATCAAATCTTTTTAAAAATTCTTCTTCATTTTCTTCGACTTTGGATTCTAAAAAACCAAAAGATATCACTTCTTCGGCTGGCAAATTACCCACCATCTGCAAATCACTTAATTGATCCCCTATTAAAATAGCTCTATCGCGACATTTAAGATATTCTTTAAAATAATCGGGAATACGTATATTATACTTATTCATACTATGAATAATGTCATCAATACTATCAATAATCGTATCATCTTGAAATTCTAGCATATTGCTAAATACGAAGACATTATCGCTCATACATCCATATTGTTTTAGGATGGCACAGATAAAATTTCCGATACCGGCCGAATTGATGATTAGAGGTATTCCCTGCTCATTCAATTCTTTGATAAATTCGATAGCATAAGCTCTTAAATCAATTAAATCGTGATTGTCAATTATTTTAGCAATATCACTTTCTCTTACACGATATTTTAAAAGTAGCCTATAGGCACGCTCTTGCCACTCTTTCATATACTTATACTTTTCTTCATCACTTATTTTAGAATCTAGTTCAATAGGTCGATAGTAATTATATAATTCTTCGCGATCATGAACATACTCTTCGGGATAGTATCCACTTTTAGAAAATAACGAAAATGTCGTATTGCTATTCTTAGTTGAAATTGTCTTGTCAAAATCGGCGACAACAAAGACATTATCTTTGTTTATGTTTTCTAATTTTTTTGATAAATTTTCTTGCTTGATAACCATTTTTTAAAACCTTCCTTGCCATTTCTATAGTTATTATACCATTAGCATCCTTAATAATGCCATTATTAACTAACATAATTAAGTCCTTAAAGTCACATTCTAGGTATTTGATATATTCATCTTTATCGAGATCTTGTTCATATTCCTTGTGACAATTAAGGGCTAAAAAGGCATAATTTAGTGCTCCACCGATACCCTGATCTTGATAATAATTCGTTAGAGGTATTAACTCATTAGATGAATATCCTGTCTCTTCTCGCAATTCGCGAATGGCCGCTTCGATGGGTGTTTCGCCCTCATCGATGTAGCCAGCTGGTATTTCCACTCCTATGCCTTCTTGAGTAAAGACTCTTGGTTGCACGATGATGATTGATTTTTTGTTGCGAGTAAGAGGAAGTACGACGACCGCACTTCCATCACGCCCGCTTTTTAATAATTTTTCGCGATTAACTATTTTTCCATTATTTAAAATAACTTGATATTTTTTAGTCGTCAGAAAATTTCTTTTTCCCTTATTGATTTCTTTCATATCTAATATTTTAAATTCTTCTTTTAAATTGTTTATATTGGCAATTATATTATTTTTTTTCATAATAATCCTATTTTAGAACTAATTGACGATGTTCTTCAATCAAATCATTTTTGAAGTTAACATACTCTTCTGTTCCAGAAACATGATAGATATGTGGTTGAACAGTTCTCTTAACTTCAGGATAAATCGTTGCCATTTGAGCTTCACAGTAAGCTTTAGTTGTATCTAAATCTGGATCTTCAAAGACTAACTCTCCATTGTCAAAAATAGTTTGTTGTAAAGGTACGATGGTAAAATCAGTTAATTTCCTTTTCTTTAAATAATCAGTTGTACTAACGATAATTAAATCATCAGTCTTAATCTCTTCCCCTTCACGCGTCATAATATCAGCAACAGCATAACCTGTTTCTTTGTCATAAGCGCGGTATAAATTTTTAATATCTGGGTTGACGATCTTTATGGCATCTTCACTTAATTTAATTTTAGGAACGCCATCCATGCTGATTTCTTTATAAACACATCCCATACGACCTTCAGGTTTACTTATGTTATCACCAACACCTAAACTATCAAATTCGGCACCTTGCGCTATTAAAGTTTCAATAGTCTCGGCAGTAAGACCATTACTTAAGCAAATCTTTGCCTGTGGGAATCCGGCATTAAGGAACATCTTTCTTGCCTCCTTAGATAGATAAGCTAAATCTCCTGAATCGATACGAATACCAATATGATCTGTTGGAATTCCATTTTCTTCCATCCACTTAAATGTTGCAATTGCATTTGGCACACCACTTCTTAAAGTATCAAATGTATCAACAAGTAAAATACAATTTTCAGGATAAACTTCAGCAAAAGCTTTAAATGCTGTTAATTCGTCTGGATAACTCTCAATCCAACTATGAGCCATAGTTCCAATTCCCGTCTTATTTACCATATCAGCAGCCAAGTCGTTACTCGTTCCAATACATCCAGCCATCATTCCGTATAAAGAAGCATCAATAGCAGCCTCAGTACCATCAGCACGACGTGCACCAAATTCCATAACGCCAACACCTTTTGGAGTAGATTCAATTATACGTCTTGCGCCAGTGGCATGTTCCATTGCCCCATTTATAAGTGATAGTATTGCTGTTTCTACTATTTGTGCTTCAATTACTGGAGCAATTACAGTGATTAGTGGTTCATTTGGAAACACTGGAGTTCCATCAGGAATAGCCTTAACTGTACCTGTGAACTTGAAGTTTCTTAAATATTCAATATATTCATCTTTAAAACCAGCTCTTTTAAAATATCTCAATTCTTTTTCACCAAAATGCAAGTTTTCAATATATGATATAACTTTATCAACTCCAGCCATGATGGCATATCCACCATTATTGGGAATCTTTCTAAAGAATACATCAAATCCAGCAACTTGATCCTTTTTTCCATTTAGTAGATAACCTTGTCCCATCTTGTGTTCGTAGTTATCTGATAGTAAACTATAATCTCTTGATAATCTTTCATATCCATTAAACATTTTCATAAATCATTCCTCTTTCTCTTATTTACATTTTATTAATAACATAGGCTTAAAAAAATAAACTATGCTGTGAGCTTTAACTCTTTCTCTCTTTGTTCTAACTGTTCGAAATTATCGACGATTTCGATACCAGCTTTTTCGAGTACATGGTAAGCTATTCGCGTCTCTTCCTCGCGGTTGTGTCCTGGTGCATCAAAGGTATCTGTAGCACTTGCCACTAAGAATATTTGTACATGTAAGTTAATTTCATCTAAATAGCGAGCAAGTGTAAGTGCAAAATCCATAACACATAGATCTGTACAAACTCCACAAATAACTATCTCCTTTAAATCTCTTAATTCTTCTAAATCAAGTTGCCAATCGAGATTTAAGCCGCCGTTAATTGAGTTCTTATAATAAGTTCTTGTATTCTCTTTATCTTGTTCAGGTTTTAACTCAGGTATCAATTCTGCTTCCTCAGTTCCCAAAATACAATGCTCTGGATAAAGTAAGAACTCGACTGCCTCCTGAATGTGTCCCTCAAGAACAAAGTTAATTAATTGATTTTCTCTTCTGAATTTTTCGACTAACTTTAATTGCTCTGGTACTAAATTGTTGTAATCTTTATTATGCATGGCACCAAAATTTACAAATCCATTATTCATATCAACGATAAATAAGGCTTTTCTAAATTGCTTGGCATCAATTCCCTTTTCTTTAGCCTCGTCACTTAAAGCTTTGACATTCTCTAAGAGCTTATCAAATTCTTCGCGCTGTTGAGCATTCATCTTTCTAATTAGTTTTAACATTTCTCTTGTTTTTTCCATTTTTCTTCTCTCCTTCTTTTATGTTATTCACATTTTAGTAATAACATAAGTTTTAAATTTACAAAAGTTCTTCGCTCTTGTTATTAACATTATATTAATATCACTTAAAAAAGTCAACATCTTTTTAACAAAAAATTAAAAAGATATACAATTTTATAAAAAAACAACGATTTTACGTTGTCTATTTTTCCTTTTTTATTATGTAAATTGTCTTTTTTTTATAAAAAGCATATAGAAGATTGCTCAGAGATAAATCATTTTCGCTTAATCTATTAGTTAGCCACTTACTCGTTTTATTGATTGCTCTTAAGGCTTCATAATCAATTTTACCATCAATAACTATTGGCAAAGGATAGTCTCCACTCATCTTTAGAAAGTTTTTTTTGAAGATTGATAATTTACCATTTGTTTCTAAAATGGCATAATCAACTTCATCGAGGGATTTTATTTGATTACTTCTTAAGGCAAGCAATAAATCATCTACGCTGTATCGCTGTTTGACCATCTCTTTAAAATTGAGTTTACCCTTATCAACTATTAAACTTGGTTTTCCATCTAAAAACTCCCGAACACTGTTACTCTTAAGTTGAATGAATGCTAGTAAGACTTCTAACCCCACAAGAAGGATAATGGGTAAGATGGTAAGCATAGTATTGTCATCACGATTTTCAATACTGATAGCAACTAATTCAGCAATAAGTATTGAAATGGTTAAATCACTAATACTCAATTGGGCTATCTCTCTTTTGCCCATTATGCGATAACATAGCAAAATAAAAAAGTAAAAAAATAAAGTTCTTCCCATAACTGTTAATAAATCCATTTTATCACCTATTAATTTAATGGTCATATTTTTTTACTTTTATTCATTTAATATATTTTTATTATTTTCTCTGTCACATTTTGTCGAAACTATTGACGACCATCAGAGGGTTTTATTATGGGGTGATGATTATGACTAAGAGTGAATTAACTTTATTAGTTTTCTTACTAATCG
>ERZ777305.968-NODE-968-length-41372-cov-28.804197_pt1 | contig 41372 bp, 33 predicted proteins | sample MGYA00374965_ERZ777305 | MGnify/ENA primary metagenome ERZ777305 (study PRJEB29328, sample SAMD00013331) | mouse gut metagenome | study: EMG produced TPA metagenomics assembly of the Metagenome analysis of fecal microbiota from mouse which was promoted... | reverse complement strand
TCTTTTCCCTCCAAATTTTTTGCCCTAAAAGTATGCTTAATAACATAGATTTAACAGTTGTTAGGAATTGCCACTGTGTGCATTTAGACTTAAAATTATGATTTCCAGAACTTTACTTCGAAGACGCACAAAATGGCCATTTCAGACAATTTTCAATAAAATATGAGCAACAAAGGTTGTTTGCCGAGAATATCTGCAGGCGCAACTCTTCAAATTTATCACAGGCCTGCCCCGGCATGAAAGTCTATTCGGAGGATTCCTGCGATTTTCTTTTTATATCATGTGAGTTTCCAAAGAAAATCCGCAGAGATAATTTCTGATAGAAGATGAAACTCCCCGGGGTGATATTAAAATTGAGTTCGGCTCTTAAATCGACACTACGCCTACGTATAATTCCATATGAAATGTCGGTCCTATTATAAAAGCGTTGTTTATAGAAAGGCTCCCCTTGATATAGCATGGCTCCGAACAAACCGTATGAAGGTTGCAGGCGCGCCCCGGCATAGGTCATATTTTTTATTTCAAACCCTTTCCATGCGGCGAGCACTTCGAGCCAGGCTCCCGGCTGTGTTTTCCAGATTCTGTCGGCCCGGTTGCGCTCGATTGTCGCGGCAAAACCAAGCCGGATTCTCAACCTGTAGAAAGGAACGAGCGCAGCCAGATCGGCACCAATATAAGGCGCCGCAAGGAAATTATCGACTATATGCATATCCGTTGGCGCGTTTTTCGTAAGCGCCAGATGATTCATCGAGACGTATGCACCCGCCATCCATGGCCGTGAGCCATGCTGCCACCTTGCATGTGCGACGATGCTGAACGATTCTCTTTTTGATTCGGTCTGCCGCTGCCGCCAGTCGAGGTATGCTTCGGCGAAAGAACGTCCGGCATGCCATTGCAACAATGCCCCACGAATATTGTCCTGGAAATATACCAGCGAATCGCACCACATGAATGATGGCATTTCTTCGGCAAGAAGAGTTCTCGGGAAAAGGCCCAAGGCTCCGCTCAGATGACTACCCTTGTGGTGGTAATATATAGTGGGACGCACATTGTTCCCGTTCCAGTCGTATCCTATAGGCTGAATCCACACAATTCCACCAGCCACTCTATCTCCTTTGCCAAGGCTGAAACCAATCTCGGGAGTAAGCTTTGTGAAGAACACAGTTTCAGGGGCTATGTTCTGTCTGTCGCCTTCGCGATTGTCGAAAACGGTATTCAGGGATATGCTCCAGTCGAATCGCTGCGCAGTGGCAACAAAAGCTACTGCAAGGGTCAGAATGGCTGTAAGCAGGCGGCTTGTCATGGCAATATTGTCAACGACTCGAGCAGTCTGCGGCTATGCTCTTCGAGCTGGCCGATAACCGGAGCCAAGGAGTCGACGGGCTGTATACTTCCAGACAATGCCACCGCACCGCTGACAAGAGTCCTCTGCGGGCCTATGGCGACAAACTGCACCGGCAGCGGCGAAGGGTCGGCACTCAAAAGCATAATACAGCGAAAGCCATCCCGGTTGTCGAATTCCTCGCTGCGTTCTTTCGCCGTTCCAAGATTAAGCGTCATGCGTTGCGCACGGTTCTCTATCGCGTTTTCAAGTGCCGAATCGGAATCGAAACCACGCACAGCCACATACATAGTAGCGCCAAAACGGCTATAGCCTATATTCACCCAGTTTTCGGCAGTCCTTTCCACTGTACATTGAGCCGGCACGATGAATCCGACACGACCTGCGGCTACTGCCGTGAAGCTGTCGGCATAAAGTTCCACTCTATGGAAGGCCCGAGGCCTTGGCGCGCTCTGCCTCTGCGCTCTGTCGCAAGCGGCCAACGACAGAAACAACAGAATGGAGCAAACGAGAATTTTCATGGCGGGACAGAGTCGGTCAGTCGGTCTGGACATCGGGCATCACCTTCACCCTCACTTCGGCAATACGGTGATCGACGACATCGAGAATCAGGAAGCGGCAACGCCCATAAACCAGAGGTTCCTTGTTGGACGGAAAGTCACCTTTTATCGCCAGCAGCATTCCGGCCAGAGTCTCGGCATCCTGCGTTACCGGCTCGTATTCCTCGGGGTCGAGATCGGTGATCCGGAAGAAGTCGGTCAGCGGCACACGCCCCTCAAATATATATGTATCGTCTTTGAGGCGTTTGAATGCCTGTTCTGGCTGATCGTATTCATCGTCGATGTCGCCGACAATTTCCTCGAGCACGTCCTCGAGAGTGACAACTCCCTGGGTTCCGCCGAATTCGTCGACCACGACCGCCATGTGTATCTTGAGCTTTCTGAAGTCTTCCAGAAGATCGTCGATCATTCTTGACTCTGGAACATAATACACCTGCCTGAGGAGCTGCATCCAGGAGAAACCTTCGGGGAGCTCATGGCCTATGTATGGCAGAAGATCACGCGCGTAAAGGATACCTTTTATATCGTCCTGGCTCGATGCTGCGACGGGCATACGCGAATATCCCGTGGCAAGAACGACCTCCATTACCTTATCGAAGTCCATATCCTGATCAAGCCAGGTGATATCGACTCTCGGAGTCATTATTTCAGATGCTGTGGTATCGCCGAATTTCAGGATGCCCTCAAGCATCTCTTTGTCGTCGCCGGATGCACCATGCGTAATTTCGAGGGCCCGCGAAAGCTCGGTGGCACTGATATCGTGCGCTTGCTTGACCACTACCCTATTCACGAACGAACCGCTTTTTACCAGCAGACTCGACAGAGGCGACAATACTTTCCATGCAAACGACAGCCCCGGGGCTGCAAAACGCGCCCATTTCACAGGGTAGTTGTTGGCATATAGTTTCGGCAGGATTTCGCCAAACAGCAGGATAAGAAAAGTGAGCAGAACCGTCTGCAACGCGAAACTGAGAACCGGATCCATGCCTGCAAAAACGGGACCGAGAGCAAAGTTGGTGAGCACGACAATTGTCACGTTCACCAGATTGTTGGCTATCAGAATTGTAGCCAGAAGTTTCTGGGGCTGGGATATGAGTTTCAACAAGGCCTCTCCCCTACCGGAACCTTCGAGGTCCTCGCACTGGGCGGGCGTGAGGGAAAAACATGCTATTTCGCTTCCGCTGACAAAACCCGAGAAAAAAAGGCATACTACAGCCAGCAACAGCGCCACAATCTGAGTGGGGCCGAAGGGATTGATTGCAATATCGGCCAAAATACCTATGGCCGGAAGAGGATCGATATCCAAGGTGATTATATTTAAGTAACTCTTATAAATTATTGTATCTCACTCAATTCAAGCAGTACGGCAGGTCAATGCACACTGTTCTCCAACAGATCAGACCGGCCACTCACATTTTCACGTTGGCCAGCAGGAAGTCGGCAATCCGTCCACAGGCATGTCCGTCGCCATAAGGATTCGCAATGGAACTGTTCGCATGGTAATACGCACTGTCGTTGAGGAATCGGCTTGCCTCGCTTACTATTCTGTCTCTATCGGTTCCAACGAGCCGTATGGTACCTGCATCGAGAGCTTCGGGGCGCTCTGTAACCGTGCGCATCACCAGTACGGGCTTTCCGAGCGAAGGAGCTTCTTCCTGTATGCCGCCGCTGTCGGTTACGATTATATATGAGCTCTTCATCATGAACACAAACGGAAGGTATTCCAGAGGTTCGATAAAGAACACATTGTCCAATGCGCTTTCCGAGAACATTTCGGCGATAGGGCGCCGCACGTTCGGGTTCAAGTGCATGGGATACACAAAATCGGTGTCGGGGAACGCTTCCGCCATATCGCGGATTGCACGACATACGTTAAGCATGCCCTCTCCGAAGTTTTCCCGGCGGTGGCCTGTCAACAGCACCATCCGGCGGCTACCGTCCAGCCTCGACACGTCGTATCCTGCGGACACGATTGCCTCGCACGCCTTCTCCTTGAGTTCGGGACGTGTTTCCAAAGCTTCTGTGACTATGTTGAGCGCGTCGATAACGGTATTGCCGGTTACTGTTATATTGGAATCATCCACCGATTCAGCGCGCAGATTGCGCGCACTTGCCTCGGTCGGCGAGAAATGCCATGTGGCAATGCGTCCTGTGAGTCTGCGGTTCATCTCCTCGGGCCAGGGCGAATATATGTCGCCTGTGCGAAGTCCGGCCTCCACATGACCCACCGGAATCCTGGCATAGAATGCGGCAAGCGCCGCGGCTGTGCTTGTCGATGTGTCGCCATGCACGAGCACCACATCCGGATGTGCGGCATCAAGCACGCTACGCATTCCCGTGAGCACCCGCGATGTAACGTCGTACAAATCCTGACCGGCCTGCATGATGTTGAGGTCGTAGTCGGGTTTGATACCGAACAGGTCGAGAACCTGATCAAGCATCTGCCTATGCTGTCCTGTCACGGCCACCACAGTTTCAAAATCCTGAGGCCGGCTTGCAAAACAACGCACAAGAGGTGCCATCTTTATGGCTTCGGGGCGTGTTCCGAAAACCAGCATTACTTTTATAGGTCGGGGCGCGGGTGTTGTCATTTCAGATTCAGGGTGGAGGGAGATAAGAATCAGAATTGTCTGGTGGCCAGCCACCAGGCAAATTTCACATATTTGATGTTTCTGGTAATACGCTTCGGCTGGCGCACCAGACGATAGGCGAATTCCATGTTGTGTTCAATCCACCATCGCGGCGCACGTGGCACACGACCGGTGTAGACGTCAAAACTTCCGCCGAGACCTTGATACACAGCTTTATGTCGGGCGAGCATATCGGCCATCAGCAGTTCCTGAAGCGGCGAACCCATTGCCACGAACACGAAATCGGGCCGGACGCGTGCCACATCGTCAATCAAGGCCGCACGCTCGGCAGTGTCGCCAAGATATCCGTGGTGTTGTCCTACGATGCGGATTCCCGGGTATTCCCGGCGAAGCTTCTCTACCGTGGCCGTATTGACATCGGGTTTGCCTCCGATTATATAAAACGTTCTTGAAGCGTGAAAACGTCCGATAATCTTCAGCCACAGCTCACAACCGGCGATTTTATCGGCCTCGGCACCCTTCTGGCGTATTGCCATCACGGCACCTGCGCCGTCGCAGTAGCCGATGTTGCCGTTTATTATGCTGCGTGTCAACTCATTAGCATTGAGAATTTTTTCGGCATTTATGGCCACCAGTATGCCTTTCCGTTCGTCAGCAAAATCGATAAGCTTGTCGGGGTTGGAGAAAGGATACACCATCACCCCGCGCAAATCCACTTGGCGGGGCTTTTCGTTCTCAACACTCATCGCTTGAAAATTCCGCAGAAATCGAGTATAATCTTCCGGTCGTCCCATTCGAGACTCCTGAAAGGTGTGTGGGCTGTCAGGAACACGGCAATATCGGCCTGGGCATAGGCTTCTTTGTAGGGCGTGAGCTTGAACACATTGTGTTCGGCCACATTAGGTTCCACAACAAGAATCGGAGAATTACCGGCGCTCTGCATCACTTTGCTGATTATAGCCTTGGCGGGACTCTCGCGAAGGTCGTCGATATCGGGTTTGAAAGCCACACCCATCATTGCCACCACAGGCTTCCGCCCGTTTTCGAGTTCAAAGCGCAAAATAGCATTCACAACTTTCTCGGCACACCATTCGGCCTTGTAGTTGTTTATTTCGCGGGCGGCAGCAATAATACGGCTTTCCACAGGGAACGCGGAGGTAATAAAATACGGGTCGACAGCAATACAATGACCTCCGACGCCGCATCCCGGCTGCAGGATATTCACCCTCGGATGTTTGTTGGCAAGGCTGATAAGCTCCCATACATTGATTCCCGCGCGGTCGCAGATGAGGGAAAGCTCATTGGCAAACGCTATCTGCACATCCCTGCTGGAATTCTCTGTCAGTTTGCACATTTCGGCTGTGCGCGCGTTGGTATGGTGCAGACAACCTTTCACAAAAAGACCGTAAAATTCGGAGGCACGCTCCGTGGCTTCCTCATCGACACCTCCGATCACCCTGTCGTTGTGCACCAATTCATAGAGGACATTTCCCGGAAGCACACGCTCGGGACAGTATGCTATATGCAGTTTGCCGCACAATTCGGGACGCAAACTGTATATCAATTCCGCCATACGCTCGGTTGTGCCTATGGGGGACGTACTTTCGATAACGTACAAATCGTCTTCCTTCAGGAAAGGAACAACTGCACGGGTGGCACTCTCTACAAAAGATATATCGGGAGTGTGATCGCCCTTGAACGGAGTGGGCACCACAATAAAATAGGCGTCGGATGTTTCGGGCACTGAAGTGGCGCGAAGTTTGCCACTGGCAGTGACCTCACGCAGCTTTTCACCCAGACCCGGCTCTACAATATGCAGCTCGCCGGCGTTGGTTTTGGCTACAACATCGGGATTTATATCAACACCCACAACTTCAACGCCATGCATAGCGGCGGTGATTGCTGTGGGCAACCCTATGTAGCCTAAGCCCATAAAGCATGCTTTCATCTAAGATACACGTTTTGGTTTATCGGATGCAAAGATAAGCATTTTCCAACGATAACAAGCAACAAAGCCACAGCAAATGCCTTTCGACTTTTAACTATTATAAAGATACTCACGCTCGGCAAAGGCCAAATAATTTGGCTTTACTCTCGACTTATTCGTATCTTTGTAGTGTTGCAATGAAAAGTACCGGCAAAAAAATCGATATGCTCAGCGGGCCTCTGCTGCCGAGGATGCTGCTGTTCGCACTGCCGCTGATAGCCAGCGGTGTTCTCCAGCAATCGTTCAACTCTGTCGACGTTGCGGTCGTTGGCCGTTTCGCCGGCAGGCATGCGCTTGCCGCAGTAGGCTGCACCGGACCGGTGATTGGCCTGCTCATCAATCTTTTCGTAGGCATATCTGTAGGCGTGAACGTTGTCATAGCCAACTATATAGGCCAGCGCAACGGCCAAGGTGTGCGCAAAGCGGTATCGGCCACGATGGTGCTGAGTGCTATCTGCGGAGTTCTGATGCTTCTTGTAGGCGAAAGCATGGCGCGTCCTGTCCTCGAGCTAACCGGCACTCCCGCCGAAGTGCTCGACGACGCCGTGCGATACATGCGGGTGTTTGTGCTGGGGCTTCCTTTCATGATTGTCTACAACTTCGGCTCGGCCATTCTGCGTAGCGTGGGCGATACGCGACGCCCGTTCTACAGCCTTGTCGCCGCCGGCATTGTCAATGTAGGCCTTAATCTGGTGTTTGTAATCGGCATGGGGATGGGAGTCGAAGGCGTGGCATGGGGAACAGTGATTTCCAATGCTGTCAACGCCTGCATAATTGTAGCGATTCTCGCACATGAAAAAGGTGACATCAGAATAAATCCACGCCTTCGCCGTTCCGACATGGAACCGGCTCAGATGAAAAAGATATGCGCCATAGGCATTCCTGCCGGGCTCCAGGGTGCTGTATTCGCTTTGTCGAACACATTCATCCTTTCGGCAATCAACAGTTTCGGCGCCGACGCCGCAGCCGGCTCCGCCACTGCGATAAATTATGAATTCTACTGCTATTTCCCGTTGAGCGCCGTTGCCCAGACCGCCGTGGCTTTCATCAGCCAGAACTATGGAGCGGGCAACTACGACCGGGTAAGGCGTGTCTTCAGGCTGGCTCTGACTCTGGCATTCGGCATATCGTTGGTGTTGAACACGCTGGTGGTATGGCAGAGCGACTTTTTCCTGAGCATTTTCACCACCGAAAGTGTTGTGCTGGCATTCGCCGACACCCGTGTGCGCACGGTTCTTGCATTCCAGTTCATCGCCAGCTACTACGAAGTGGCAGGATCTGCCATGCGCGGCCTCGGCTATTCGATGACACCCACTCTTATAATCATCTTCGGCACTTGCGTGCTGCGTCTGCTGTGGGTATTTCTCTTCCCTCATTTCAACGGCGGCTTCGCAGAGCTTCTGGCTGTTTATCCGGCCTCATGGATTCTTACCGACATAGGCATGTTCATAGCCTTCCGCCGGGTGGCACGAAAAGCCATGCCGGCCATTGCATGACACCCAGTTCGTAACTGGCGTCTTAGATACTCACGCTCGGCAAAGTCCAAATAAATTTGGCTTTGCTCTCGACTTATACGTATCTTTGTGGTATGAATCCGCAACTCTCAAAATTCTGGCAATGGACACGCCGTTTCGTGTCGCCATGGACTCTGGCCTGCATTGTCGCATTCGGTATCGTGGTGTTTTATGGCGACAATTCGGTATTCGACAGCATCCGCCAGGAACAGATAGTCGACAGCCTGCGCTGCGAACTTGCCTCCATCAGAGACAGCACCGAACACTACCGCAGACTCAACGAACGCCTTGTCTCCGAACCGGCAATGGTCGAGCAGGTCGCCCGTGAAAACTATGGCATGAAAAAAGCCAATGAGGATGTTTATAACTTCGTAGAATCCAATGACTGACAAAAAAACGAGAACCGAGGCCAGCTCCACGGTCAATCCTGTACTATATAATATTGTGGCTCCTCTGGGGCTTCTGCTCATTCTTGCGGCCACAGCAGTGCCGTTCTTCATGATGCACACCCCTTGGGCACAGCAGGCCTATCCGTTTGTCTACGGAGCCGGCGCACTGGTGCTTCTCGCCGCAAGACTGTTCGCCCGCAAGGGGCGTTGCTCCGACATGCGCCTGGAACGCCTCTACCGCCTTGAGAAATGGGCTCCCGTAATTTTCATAGTGGCGCTCGGCCTGCTGTTCTATAATCCGCATACCCTCCGCGACTGGCTGGCGTTCACCATGGCAGGCGCTGTAATCCAACTGTACACCTCTCTGGCCATCCCTGCCCGCGAGAAGAAGATATCCGGCAAATAACATACTGCTCATGGCCAATAAAATAGTGGAAACACCGCTGATGAAGCAATACATCCAGATGAAACAGAAACATCCGGATGCCATTCTTCTGTTCCGTGTGGGCGACTTCTACGAAACATTCAGCGACGATGCCGTAGTAGCATCGGAAATCCTGGGCATAACACTGACACGCAGGGCAAACGGTGCCGCGCAGTATGTCGAGCTCGCCGGCTTTCCGCACCATGCGCTCGACAGCTATCTGCCAAAACTGGTGCGCGCCGGCAAACGTGTTGCCATCTGCGAACAGCTCGAAGATCCCAAGCTCACCAAAAAGCTTGTAAAACGTGGCATTACAGAACTTGTCACGCCCGGAGTGGCTCTCAGCGACACTGTGCTGAGCAGCGACTGCAACAACTTTCTGGCCGCCGTGCATTTCGGCAAGGGCGGCCTGGTAGGCGTCGCCTTTCTCGACATAAGCACCGGCGAGTTTCTTGCCGCCGAAGGCAACGCGCAGTACGCCGACAAGGTCATGGCCTCCATGGCACCCAAGGAAGTGCTTGTTCAACGCGGCCTCAAACCGCAGTTGGCCGAGGTTTTCACCCAGCCATATCTTTCTTTCGAGCTTGAGGACTGGCTGTTCACACACGATGCCGCCGACGAGCGCCTGCGCAAGCAGTTCGGCACCAGCTCCCTCAAGGGCTTCGGAATCGACCGCATGCATGCCGCCACCATTGCCGCCGGCGCCGTATTGCACTATCTCGACCTTACCAGCCACACCCGCACGGGTCACATAACCCGCATATCGCGCATCGAGGAAGACCGTTATGTGCGGCTCGACCGCTTCACGGTGCGAAATCTCGAACTGCTGGAACCGCTCGACAGCGAAGGCAAAAGTCTGCTCGATGTCATCGACCGAACAGTCTGCCCCATGGGCAGCCGCCTGCTCAAACGCTGGCTGTTATTTCCGCTCAAGGACGTGAAATCCATCAACGAGCGCCTGGACATAGTGGAGCACTTCTTCCGCGAGCCCGACCTCCGCGAAGAAATCGTAGAGCGCCTCCACAATGTGGGCGACCTTGAACGCCTGGTTTCCAAGCTGGCATGCGAACGGATTCTTCCTCGGGAAGTGATACAGATACGCAATGCCCTGAAAGCAATCGGCACCATAAAGGAACTGTGCACATCGAGCGGACAGCAGGGGCTCGGTGCTATCGGTGAACAGCTCAACCCCTGCCACACAATAGCCCAGCGCATCAGCTCCCAGCTCCGCGACGAAGCCAGCGTGCTCGGCCGCGGCGATACCTTCGCCACCGGCGCCGACGCCGAACTGGACCACCTTAGAGAAATAGCGTTCCGCGGCAAGGATTTTCTGGCAGCGATGCAGGCCCGCGAAGCCGAAGCCACCGGCATAGGCTCGCTGAAGATAGGCTACAACAACGTGTTCGGTTACTACATCGAAGTGACCAACACCCACCGCGACAAGGTGCCCGAAACCTGGATACGCAAACAGACTCTTGTGAATGCCGAACGCTACATCACTCCAGAACTCAAAGAATACGAAGAGCAGATTCTTGGCGCCCAGGAAAAGATAGTGGCAATCGAAGCCCGCATGTTCTCGGAACTTGTTGGAGCCATGGCATCGTTCATGCCCGCCCTGCAGCTCAACGCCGGCCTGCTGGCAAGGCTGGACGTGCTGTCGGCGTTCACCATGGTGGCTATAGAGAACCGGTACAACCGGCCTGTGATCGATGATTCGGTGGACCTTGTCCTCAGCGGTGCACGCCACCCTGTCATAGAACAACGACTTCCACCCGGCGACTCATATATAGCCAACGATATAGAGCTTTCCAACGAGACGACCCAGGTGATGATGATTACCGGCCCCAACATGTCGGGTAAATCGGCACTCCTTCGCCAGACCGCGCTCAATGTCATCATGGCCCAGACCGGCTGTTTCGTGGCCGCCGACTCGGCACGCATAGGCGTGGTGGACAAAATATTCACCCGCGTAGGCGCCAGCGACAACATCTCCGGAGGCGAATCCACATTCATGGTCGAGATGAACGAGGCAGCATCTATCCTGAACAACATGAGCCAACGCTCGCTAATACTCTTCGACGAGCTCGGCAGGGGCACCTCCACCTACGACGGCATATCGATAGCCTGGGCAATAGTAGAATACATCCTCACACACGGCAGTCTCCACCCGAAGACACTTTTCGCCACCCACTATCACGAGCTGAACGATATGGAAGCCTCCTATCCTCGTGTGGCCAACTACAACGTGTCGGTGAGCGAAATCGAAGGCAAGGTGGTGTTTCTTCGCAAACTCGCACGCGGAGGCAGCGAACACAGTTTCGGCATACATGTCGCCAAGCTCGCCGGCATGCCTTCCACAATTCTGAAACGCGCGGACCAGGTCCTGAAACAGCTCGAGGACAATGCCCGTGGCGGCGACGGCAAAGGCGTGCGGCCCACTGTGCAACCGCAGGTTACCGACGGCATACAGATGTCGTTCTTCCAGCTCGACGACCCTGTGCTCGAACAGGTGCGCGACGAAATAATCGGTGTGGATATAAACAACCTCACGCCACTGCAGGCACTCACAAAATTAAACGATATCCGCAAGATACTCACCGGCAAGCACCAATGAGCACAACTGCCATCAGTCTACGCGCCGCCAGCGCCATGGAGCTGGACAAACTGGAACACATCTACCTTGAGGCATTCCCTCCCGAAGAACGCCGCCCATGGGAACAGATAGCGGCAACGCCCTCCGACAGCCTGCTGCGCCTCCATGCCATCTGCTGTAACGGCGATGCCGTTGGACTCATCACAACGTGGGATTTCGGGACATTCGTTTACGTGGAACATCTGGCCGTCGACATATCATGCCGCGGCGGAGGCATAGGCGCCGCCGTACTCACATGCATGAAAGCAGGAACAGCCGGCAGGCCTCTGGTGCTGGAAGTGGAGCCGCCTTGCGAACTGCAGCCCGACACCGTGCGACGGGTGAATTTCTACAAGCGCAACGGCTTCCACATGCTACCACACGATTATGTGCAGCCACCCTACTCCGCCGGGCTGCCGGAAGTGGAGCTGAAACTGATGAGTACCGATCCGGAAATACCTCCCGAACCGCTCATATCGCTGCTACACAGCAAGGTCTACAATAAAAAGATATAAAATCGGCTACTATTTCGCGGCACGCCTGTAGAGCGCCACTGCAATGGCCATGTACACTATGTTCGGAATCCACATGGCCACCATCGGCGACGTGAGTCCGCTGATAGCGAAAGTCTGTGTAATGGTCATGAACAGAATATAGCTGAAACTCAGCACCAGACCGATTCCTATATTGAGGCCCATGCCACCTTTCACCTTCTTCACACTCAGAGTCATGCCAATGATTGTGAGGATGAACGCCGCTGCCGTCATGGCAATGCGGCGGTGTTTCTCCACCTCGAAACTCTTTATATTAGCCACCCCGCGCCTGCGCTGTCGCTCGATGTAGCTGTCGAGCTCGGGAGAAGTCATCTTCTCATGATCCACCTCGGAAATCAGAAAATCACGGGGTTCGAAAGCAATGGCGGTATCGCGGTCGCGACCACGTGTAATAATCTCGCGGTCTCCGGTGAAGTCGCGGCGCACAAAGTCGAAGAGGTGCCAGTTGTACAGCGTATCCCATCGCACGGTCTGCGCCGTAAGCCGGCTTGTAAGGCGTTTCTGGTCGTCGAAACTGTCAAGAGCGAAACGGCGGCCGGTGCGGCTGTTGTTCTCGTAGGAGGCCATATAGGCAATCTGCCCCGGCGCCACCATGAGCATTACATTGGCGCCATAGTCCACACTCTTGTTGCGCACATAGCGGTTGGTGTACTCTATCCTCTTCACATTGGCCGGCGGAATAATGTAGGCGCTGAGCACAAATGTTGCCGCGGCTATTATCGCAGCCGATATCAGATAGGGGCGCAACAGTCGCCTGAAGCTCATGCCGGTAGAGAACATGGCTATGAACTCGCTGTTGCCAGCCAGTTTGGAGGTGAAGAATATTACGGCAATGAAAGTGAACAGCGGCGAAAACTGGTTGGCGAAATACGGAAGGAAATTCACGAAATAGTCCATCACCGTGGCCTTCAGCGGTGCCTTCAGAAAGGCGTCGAGTTTCTCGTTGATATCGAACACAATCACTATTGCCAGCAGCAGAATGATGGCAAAAATGTAAGTTCCCAGGAACTTACGGATTATGTACCGGTCGAGAATCTTGAACATTTCCTATCGGATGCCCGCTGATGCTACAGCCTGCGGCCGAGCTTTTCCACCATCTGCTTTTTCCACTGTGGGAACGTGCCGTCGACAATATGCTTGCGGGCCTCTCCCACCAGCCACAGATAGAAAGCCAGATTGTGGATGCTGGCAATCTGCATTCCAAGAAGTTCGTTGGCCGCAAAAAGGTGGCGCACATATGCTTTGCTGTATATGCGGTCTACAAACGAAGGTCCATCGGGTTGCAGTGGCGAAAAATCGTTGGCCCATTTCGCATTGCGCATATTCATGGTGCCCTCGGGTGTGAACAGGGTGCCGTTGCGTCCGTTGCGTGTAGGCATAACACAGTCCATCATATCCACACCACGGTCGATAGCCTCAAGTATATTTACCGGCGTGCCGACACCCATGAGATAGCGCGGACGGTCGGCGGGCAGAATCTCGTTGGTTATCTCAATCATGGAATACATCACCTCGGCCGGCTCGCCTACAGCCAGGCCACCTATGGCATAACCGTCGGCACCAAGCGAGGCCGCATGTCCGGCAGCTTCGCGCCGCATGTCGGGGTAGGTACATCCCTGGACTATGGGGAAGTAGCTCTGATAGTGGCCGTACAGCGGTTCTGTCTCGCGGTAATGCCTCCATCCGCGCTCAAGCCAGCGTTTGGTGAGGTCGAGCGAGCGACGCGCATACGCGCGGTCGGCAGTACCTGGAGTGCATTCATCGAGAGCCATCATTATGTCCGACCCTATGGTGCGCTGGATATCGACTACGTTCTCGGGAGTGAACAGATGCCGTGACCCGTCGATGTGGCTGCGGAAATGCGCGCCTTCTTCGGTGAGCTTGCGGTTTGCCGACAATGAGAACACCTGAAACCCTCCGCTGTCGGTCAGTATGGGGCGGTCCCAGCCATTGAAACGGTGCAGGCCGCCGGCCTGCGATATAACCTCCATGCCGGGGCGGAGATAGAGGTGGTAGGTGTTGCCAAGTATTATCTGGGCTTTCACATCGTCGCGGAGCTCGGGCATGTGTACGCCCTTCACGGTGCCCGCGGTTCCGACAGGCATGAAAATAGGAGTCTGTATCGTACCGTGATCGGTAGTAATCTCACCGGCGCGTGCGCCGCTGCCGGCACATGCGGCCTCGAGTCTGAACTTCATAGGCAATGTCAGAACAGTTTGTCGGGATATTCACCGGCATTGTGTAGCGCCGCCAGACTGGCAACCACCTTATCACGGTCTTCAGGATATGTTACGCCGAACCAGCGCGATTTTGTGGAAAGCACATCCACTGTAGCCTCGCCGTTCTTCACCAGCTTGTCCACTACCGAAGGAATGAAGAACTCACTGCCGGCGCGCTCGATATGCTTGTTGAGGAAGCGCACGAACTCGCGGCGGCTATAGCGGAAGTAGTCGGGAGTGAACCCCCACAAGTTCATCGACACGGGCATGTGGGCCATGAGTCTGCCGCTATTGCCTTCCTTATCGGTATATTCTATTTCACCGGCAGGAGTGAATGCAATGGAAGTCCGTTCCACGACGTCGGTAAGATGGCCGCATTCGTCGACGGTGCATACACCGCGGCTCACGCTGCCGGCTTCGGTCATAGTGTTGCCAAGCTCGAAAGCTACCATACAGTACCGGCCGTCGGATTCCTTTCCTACTCCGGCAAGAAAACCTGCCATGACATCGAACGCATCGCGTCCATAGAAATCGTCGGCGTTGATAACGGCAAATGGCTCTTCAATGGCGCTCTCGCCCATCATAACCGCATGGTTGGTTCCCCATGGCTTTGTGCGGCCCTCGGGCACGGTGTAGCCTTCAGGAAGAGCATCGACACTCTGGAACACCACCTCTACAGGTATGTGGCCCTGATACTTCGAGAGTATCTTCTCGCGGAAGGCATCTTCGAAATCGTGTCGTATAACGAACACAACCTTGCCAAAGCCAGCACGCATGGCATCGTAGATTGAATAGTCCATGATGGTCTCCCCGTGAGGCCCTACTCCATCGAGCTGCTTAAGCCCCCCGTAGCGGCTACCCATGCCTGCTGCAAGTACAAATAATGTCGGTTTCATTTACGTCTTGTTAGGTTTCGGAGTGCAAAAATACGGAATTTTTTACCGAATACACCCATTCCATACAGAAAAGGGAAAAAACAGCGACACGATACAGGTTCCATAAGCGTTAATCGACCGGATTTTAATACTTTTGTATGCCTTGTAAAACATTACCTGACATGAAAAAACTAATTATAACGGCGCTCGCCCTGTCGGCAATGGCGGCATCGGCGGAAGTGCCTCTGAAAATCTATCGCGGCGACCAGCGCAGCGACACCGTTTATTCATCGCGCCAGTATGTAGTCGGAGTAACCACGCCGGGAGCCACGGCCACCATCGCCGGCGACAGCTGCCATGTGTACCGCACCGGCTCCTTCGGCAGCGCTGTCGATCTTGCGCCAGGCGAAAATATGATTCCGGTGTCGGTGTGCATCGGCAACAGCAGAACCACAACCGACGTACGCCTGGTGTACATCGAGCGCGAACGCCACCAAACAGCTCCTACTGTCACCGAGTCTCTTGGCGCACCGCTGCACCTGCGCACACTTCCCGGCGCATACCTGCAGTATGGCAACGGCGGCGACCGTCTGGGCGGTTCAAAAATGGGATATATCGATTCCGGAATATGCCTGACAGCTGTCGGCAAAACCGAAAACCTCTACAAGGTGGCCCTCGGGAACAACGCCTTCGCCTACATCCCCCGCAGCACTGTGGAGGAAGGAGGCAGCGGACAGCCTATAGTGAACTCCGGCAGCGCCTCCATCACTTCCGACGGCAAGATGGACTGTCTCTCGATATCCCTGCCTGAACGTGTGGCCTATTGGGCACGGACGGAAATCGACCCTGCCACAATAAAAATTTCTCTCTACGGCGTTACCAACAACACCAACTGGCTCACCCAGCGAGGCTCCCTCGGCATGGTGGAATTCGTCGATTTCCGCCAGGAACAATCCGATGTATTGACAGTCGTTCTACGCCTCAAGGAAAAATATTCCTGGGGGTTCTCTGTAGGCTACAAGGACAACACCCTGACAGTAGGAGTGCGGCACCGCCCTGCCTCGCTGGCATTGTCCGACCTCACCATCGGAGTCGACGCCGGGCACGGAGGCGCGTTTCCCGGAGCATGGTCGCCTTCGGGACTTTCGGAGAAGGAAGTGAATCTGGACATAGCGAAAGAAGTCGCACGCCTCCTCCGCCAGGCAGGAGCACAGGTGGTGATGACCCGCGAAGGCGACACCGGTCCCAGCATGACAGAACGCAAGCAGACATGGCTGCGAGGCAATGTGGACCTGGCAGTGAGCATTCACAACAATTCCTCGGGCAATCCGCTGGCATCCTTGGGAACAAGCTCATACTACAAGCATATAAGCAATCGCGCCCTGGCATCATGCCTGCATGAATCGATGCTTTCCCTCGGACTTGCCGACTTCGGACTGACCGGAAACTTCAACTTCTCGCTGAACAGCCCTACAGAATATCCGAATGCCCTCGTAGAGGTGCTGTTCATGTCGTCGCTGGCCGAGGAAGAACTCCTCGCCGACCCCGATTACCGCAAACAGCTGGCCGCAAAAATCTTCCAGGGCATAGCGGACTATCTCGAACTGGTAGCCCGCGACTGACAGGCTACATTCCGAAGAGTTCCGACGGTATTTTGCCCGCGGCGTTGAACACACGGGCGATATGCCCGGCTTCGAGCATGTCGCACACCGGCATGTGGAGCAGGTGTGGAGTATCGATAAGAGCTATATCGTCGGCAAGGTTAACGGCGATATCCAGTTCATGTGTAGAGAAAACGATGCACTTGCCGTGGCTGTGCGCCAGCTCGGCAAGCAATGTACACAGTTCGTAGCGGTTGGGCAGGTCGAGGAACGAGGTTGGCTCATCCATAAGAATAAGCGGTGTGTCCTGGGCAAGCGCCCGGGCTATCATCACACGCTGGCACTCGCCATCGCTCATGGATGCCACCCGGCGGCCGGCGAATGAACTCATACCCACCGCTTCGAGAGCGCTCTCTACAGCCGCGATATCGGCATCGCAGAGGCGACCTATCCAATTGGTATGCGGAGCCCGCCCCATCGCCACGATGTCGAAACAGCTCATGGCGCCGATTCGTGTGCGCTCGGTGCTTACGAAGGCCATAAGCCTCGCACGCCTGGCGGCGGACAACATGGCGATATCATGGCCGGCGACACTGATAGAACCATCATAGCGGCCAAGCCCGGCCATTGCCCTCAGTAAAGTGGATTTGCCGCTGCCGTTGCGTCCGAGTAAAGCCGTAAGCGAAGAGGCTCCGAAAGAGGTATCGACATCGCAAAGCAACTTCCGCTTGCCGAAACCTATGCCCAGCCCGCGCAACGACATCAGAGAACTGCCGTTCACCGGTTTTTCAAGACTATCCATACCACTATTGGAATTCCGAGTAGAGAAGTCACCGCATTTACAGGGATACCGAAGGCCTTGGAGACAATATCGCATCCGACCATGACTACGGCTCCGGCAAGGACAGCCGCCGGCATGAGCACACGGTGGTCGCTGTCGGCAACAATAAGACGTGCCACATGCGGCATAGCCAGTCCGATGAACCCTATAGGGCCACAAAAAGCCGTGACACCTCCGGCCAGAAGAACCGTCGAGGTGTATATCACAGCCCTTGTGCGGCTTACGTTCAATCCCATGGTCAGGGCATACTCCTCGCCGAAAAGCAACATGTTAAGTGGTTTCAGAGCAGCCACAGCCAGGACAAGACCGACGGCTACAGTCGCCGCAAGCACGGCAAGCTGTACCGGGGTTACATCGCCAAGGGAGCCCATGGTCCATATCACATAGGCTTTCAATGCATTCTCGTCGCTCAGGTACTGAAGAATCTGCACGACGGCACCTACCCCGGAGGCTATCATCATGCCGAGAATGAGTATTACCATTATATCCCGCATGCGGCGCCCCACAGCAGCGACAAGCACCATAACCGCCGCCGCTCCCGCCCATGCCGCTCCCGCTATTCCGAGCGCGCCGGCCGAGGCGCCGAACACAGGAGCACCGAGAATGAAAACCGCCACACCCAGACTCGCCCCCGAACTGACTCCAAGAACATATGGCCCGGCAAGCGGATTACGGAACAAGGTCTGCATCTGCAGGCCTGCACATGCAAGAGCCGCACCGGAAAGCACTGCCACAATTGCTTTGACAAGCCTTATATCGCGCACAATAACAGCCGTAGTTCTCGGCACTTCGCCGCCGGTAAGCGCCGCCAATACATCCGCCAGGGAAATATCTGCTCCGCCATGGCAAAGATCTATACCCACCAGCAGAGGCAACAGCAGAAAAAGAACCGTGAATGCGATTGCCTTGCGGGTCATTGCAGCCGGAGGTAATAGTAAAGGCTGTCGGTGTCGGCCACAGCTGCCCCGGGATGGAAAATGCTGAACAGATCGGCAAGCACTACATCAGGGCGCACAGTCCCGCTCTCGAAATAGTCGTTGCCTCCACCGGGCTGCATGCGTCTGGTGTTGTTGAACACACGTCCGGACACTACCGGTTTCGTTCCGGCAAGCCTCGGAGCCATGGCCAGCAGTTCAGCCATTGTAGTGGCTGTTCCGGTGTTGACCCATATATCGGCGCTGTCGGCCAGCAGGAACACCTCCTCGAAATCCACCGGCCGTGAAGTCGCCCCGGGATTGCCGCTGTAGATATACCGGCCGCCGGCGTCGGCTATCATCCTCGCCACGTTGCTTTCGCTGCCGGCCATATACCAAGATCCGGAATATGGCGCGTTTATCATCACCGACGGAAGTTCCGTCTGCGTGGAATCGAGATACTGCCGGATATGCCGCACCAGACTTTCATATCGGTTTTCAATATGGCTCATCGCCCTTTCGGCCTGTGTGCCCCTCCCGGCGATATAGCCTGCGGCTACAATCCACTCGGCTTTTCCGAGAGGTGTGCTGTCGGCATGCTCTCCTATGTATGTGTACGGTATCCCGAGAGACTCGAGTTTGGATTCCATGGCCGATGCCGATGTTATTCCGTATAGCAAAACAAGGTCGGGAGACAGCGCGGCGAGTTTTTCATAATCCACATTTCCTTCGTAGCCAACATCGGCGCTATCGTCGAAACGGCTGCGCAATGTATCGTTGGAAAGATAACGCAGCCCCGAAAGTCCCACGAGAGCATCGGCTGCCAACCCGGCGCTGTCGGCAGTGGCAAGCATGGCAATCTGTGTCGTCGACATCGCAACAATGCGCCGTGCGCAACCATCGACCACCTGACCTGTATATCCCGCGGGGATGTCCTCGCCCGGGGCAAGCAACAACAGACGGCGGGCATCGGCCACGCTGTCGGCACCCTGCCATGGCGTATGGACCGTAAGCATAAGACTGGCGCCGCCGTCGCTTCTTCCGTCGACAGCAAAGCCGCCGCTATGCCTCGGATGGTACACGGCCCGGTCGAAGCCATAGTCGGACACGGCATCGGAGCCGCCGTCGCAAGCCGCTGCCACAACAACCAGGACACAGGCTGCGCATATGCGCACAAAGAATCTATTCAAAAACATGGTTTTATCTTTTCGGCATAAAACGCCACACGAAATTAACAAAATTTCAGCAGAGTCCGCTAAACAAATCTTTAATAAAACACAATCTTCGAAGGAATATCGCCCGTCCGCTGAGACCATTTGCGCACACCTTCCGGCGAATAGCAGTGCAGATAGCCGGGATTCACATAATTGCGCGCATCCGTGATGTATATCTCCTTGCTCACAGGATTCACTGCTATTCCGTATGGAACCGTTATGTCTTTTTCCGTGCCGTCGGTTATGAAACCGGTGTTCACACACTCCAGTCGCCGGGTATCGAAGATTGCGAACTGCCGGTCCTTGCCGTCGGCCGAATAGCCGATTGCTCCGGATACGGTATACAGCGAGTCGCCGGCCATGAAGAAGTCGCCGACGGGGTGGTCGAAGGTCTTGAGCACAGTGCGCGTGGCCGGATCGTAGACATACAGCCTCGACGGCGTGTCGAAATAATCCCCCCGGGAGCTTATCCACAGACGCCCACCGGAATCAGCGGCGATTAGAGCGAGGTTGATGCCGATTTCCACATTCCCGACAAAGCGCATTTCCGAAGCGTCGATAACGGAAACCGTGTTCTCGTAGTTCGGCACCATATATCCGCCGGAATTGGCCACATATATCATGCCGTCGCAAACGGCGATACCGTCCGGCTGGAATCCGACCTCTACCCTCGCGGTCTCCTGCATGGTAGCGGTATCAATCCGCGCCACGAACCCTCTTTGTCTGTAGTCGGGATTGATTTCCACCGGGCCGGCATATGATGTAACGTATGCATAGCGCCCGTCGAAGGCTATATAGCGGCAGTTGGGAATGTCGATCTGCCCGAGCCGTCGGGCGGTTTTAAGGTCCAGGACCTCCACCTTGTTCGAGCAGTTGACCACCACCCACAGCTTCGACCCGTAGGCAGCCATATCGTTGCCGACATCACCGAGTTCCTTAGGCACATCCGGGTTGGCCTGGGCATAGATATTGCGCAGATAGCTGCCGTCGGCAAAGGAATATCTGTCGAGAGAGGACTTGTTCGAACCCATGTTACCCTCATTGAGAAGATAGAATCCGGTAAGCTGAATCCGCTGAGTCTCTCCCGGATGCTCCTCTTCGGGCAGAATTATCTGTTCTCCGTCGCGACACGACACGAATGCGGACAGTGCAAGCACCGGCGCGATGCCTGCCAAAACGAATTTCTTTAAAAGTTCCATTGTGCTATTACTTTATAATTGCGTCCCGGCATGGGATAGTTGCGTATGACTTCGTACTGCTGGTCGGCGAGATTGTTTATTTCGAGAGAAATCCTCAACATCGTATTCCCTAATCCGAAAGAGTAGGCGGCCGATATATCCGATGTGTACCACGGCTGGATATGGTTTTCCGGTATGTTCGAAGAATTATCCCATCTCTGGCCGGTATATATCCAGCTGTAATTGATGTCCACGCCATGCCACTGCAGGCCAGCTGCCACTGCCGCCGCATGCCTGGGAATGTATGCTATCTGCCCCTTGTAGGTTCCGGCATCGTCGCGGCAGTCTGTGGGGTCGCTGTAGTCCAGAGCCGACTGCCAGGTGTAAGTGAGCCGCATGCGTCCCGTGATTTCGGCAGGCAGGTTCAGCATTGTGGTAATTCCCAAGTCGACACCTCTGATTTTCACGAGTCCCAGATTCATCATCATCCACCGATACTGCCCGTTGCCCTTTGGAACCGCTATTATCTTGTCGACAATATGGTTGTAGTACGCATCCGCCGAAAATTCCAGCATGGCAAGCAATGTGGCGATGTTCTCCACACGCCATGTAGCGCCGATGTCGAACTGTGTGCACGTTTCCGGGTCTAAAGAGGCATTTCCTATGTCGGTGTAGTACAAATCGTTGAAAGTCGGCATTCTGAACGCTTTCTTCCAGTAGCACCTCACTTCCGGCAATATGGACTTCTGAGGAATCCAGGCAACGAATACCGCCGGAGTGAATTTCAGAAAATGCCTCCTGCTTCCCGCTGATGAACTGGGCCTGGTTCTGTCATGAATACTGTTTGCCAGCAGCGATGCCCTCAGCCTCAGCCCGCCGAAGTTCAGAGCCGTAGCCACACTGCCCAACAGCTGATGCCGGCTCGGAAAAACGAACAATGCCATGTCGCTGTCGAGAGTGTTGTACTGCCAGTCGGCAGCCACGGCGATGTCCCAGAACCGGAACGGCGAATAGCGGGCCGTGGCCGACAGATACAGTTCATTCTGGTCGAAGGTGTTGTCGATAAGCATAAGAGTGGTGTCGGGATTCAGATACCGCATGTGGTCCCGGGCATACTTGCCATTGACCATGATTTCCACATTGCCGCCATATTCCCGGCGAAACCTGCCCTGCACGAAAAAATTCCGGTCCCACTGGCGCTGCGAGTTTTTCCACACATTGTTTACGATAGCTCCGGGAATTCCGCGCTCGGAATTGTAATAATATGCCTTAGCCATCCATGAGCCCTTGTCGACATTGCCGAACACCGAAGCCTCGGCCCGCAGGGCACGGATGTCGCCATTTCGGCGCACCGCCGTTGTATCCCATGCTATCCGACCATCGGGAAGATACTTGGAATATCTGAACCGGTAGCGCCCGGTTGAATAGGTGTATTCCACGTTGAAAGTAGCCGACACTTGTCGGCTTATGCGCCTGTCGATACGCAGCGACGGATTCAGCAGCCCGAAAGAACCGGTGCGGAATACTACCGTGCCTGCCGTGTTGCGGCCGGAGGGAAATCGTGGCCGCCTGCTGCGGATATATATGGAGCCTGAAGAGGCGAAGTCCCTCGCCGGCTGGAATATTGTGGACTTCTGTCCGTTGTACAGCGCTATCTCCTCGATATTGTCAAGGGAGAAGCGCCCGAGGTCGACCTGGCCATTCTGAGCGTTACCTACAGGCAGACCGTCGTAGAACACTCCCATATGGTTAGTGCCCATGCTTCTTATATCGAGGGTCTTTATACCTCCGACACCGCCATAATCCTTGAGCTGCACACCGGCAAAATAACGCACTGCGTCGGCAACACTGTGTGCGTTGAGAGTGGCGAGATAACCGTCGCGCAACGTCTGCGGCCTCACCACCTCGCCGCTGTGGCGGCTGCCTGTCACCGTAACTTCATGCAGCATCTCCGTAGCCGCCGAATCGGCAGGCTGAGGCATAATTACCTGCCCCTGCGCGCCAATGGCACACAGAGGCAGGACAGACACAACAGTTATGGACAGAATACTGTTCGGTGTAAATCGCATCAATACGGGCGTCTGCTGAGTTTCCGGCGATGATTCCCTATTTCTACTATGTAGAGGGCATGTTGTCCGACGGGAACGGACTGAACACCGCCTACCGTCTGCCCCGAGAATATCCTAATGCCGGTGACCGTATAGACATTGACCGGCAGATTGCCGTCCGCCTCCAGCCACAGGTTGCCGTCGCGTCCCATCCATGCCTGCGGCACAGTGGAGTCAGAGAACACACTCCCGCAACCGGAGGTTTCCGCTACAGCCTCGGGATGCAGATCTTCCGCACCGCAGACCTCCGTGGAAGTCTCGCCGAGCCAACCTGTATTCTGAAGCATACCGGACTGAACTTTTATGAAGTCGACGGACGGAAGCCACACATGGTTTCCCTGACCGTCGACAGCCCAGTCGAGTTTGAGGCCATGATCGTCGGCATTCGGAATATTATCGACATATCCCTCGCCAAAGGCGCAAGTCACCCACGACTTACCGGTCCCGCTCAGATCCACCGCATTGCCGGGGAGCAAGGTCCCCGAGAATTCCAGTGTTTCATCCCCGCACCATCCAGGCCAGTAACTCTGCCGGTGGAAAGAGTTTGCCTGTATGTACCCTTCGGGGCGCGACGGAAGGTCGGATGTCCATCGGATATAGCGCATGTCGGTGATGGCCCTGTCGTCGGGCGAGGGAACAGCCGTATGGTTATCGGCAGGTTTGTGATACACAATAGTGAAATTATGCACAGTAGCCTCGCTGTCGCATTCACTGCCGGCCAGCTCATACCAGATGTCGTCGGGCAGTCCGTTGCCGTTGGTGTCGCGGCTCACCCACACCACCCCCGGCTCACAGCTTCCGCCGTTGAGTTCCTTGTCGGAGATGAACGCATTACCGTAGATTTTCAGGTCGTATTCACCACGCACATTCACCAGCGGATGGTCGAATCCGAACACCACATATCCGCCGAATGCGCCAAGGCATATCATACCCGGTGTGGCACTACCCGCCAGCTGCTCCTGTGCGGCATCCAGAACATCCTGGCTGCTTTGTCCGTCGCTCCACGCAGGCATAGTGTTTATAAACTGCCCCGGCGCGGGCTTGTAGTCGTAGACCTTGCTTATAAACGGCGACACTGCGCCCGAAAGCAAGGGCAGAACACCCGTGAAAACAGCTACTGCCGCTCTTGCCATGCTTTTCATCTTGCGATTTTGCGCGAAGCGTTTCCGGCTCTGACAACGTATATTCCATGATCAAGCGATGCCACCGAAAATTCCGAGGCCTCGACACTCATCACCTTATTGCCGGCCACATCATACACGATGGCAAAATCGGCATTTACAAGACGTACCATCGCATCAGCCTTGTCGTAGCTTATTTTGGCGCCCTTGGAAACAGCCTCGGATTCCGCTCCCGTAGTGGACTTGGCGGGCTTCACCATAAGCTTGTCGAGGCAGAAATAACTCGGGGTGTTGTCGCCATAGGCTCCGCTGTCGGTGCTCTTGACCGAAAACCATATGGTGTTCACCTCTCCAAGCTCCGAGAGGTCGACGTATTTCCATCCTCTTGTCGTTGTAAGATCTCCATTGGCATATGCGGCGAGCTGCACATCAATGCTTTTCTCTTCGTCTCTGGAGTTTACACCGTGGATTGTGAGTGTGTACTTGTCTCCGTTGTTAAAAGCGCGCGCGAACCCGTCGCCATCGGAAACAGAATAAAAAGTGTAGCTGTTGAGGCATACGTAGACGCCTACAGCCTCGTGGTCTTTGCCATCGGACATGACAACTTCGGCTGGATGCTGCGCGAAGTAACTGTTGGCGAAAGCCACCAGGTATGGAATCGAGGGAGAAACCACAGGAGCACCGAATTCATCGAGTTTCACACTACCGTTCTCGTCGAGCACGATTCCGCCCTTGGCCATGTTGCTGAACTGATAGGTCAGGAAGTCTTCTCGTTTCGAGTTGTCGGCGCTGTTGGATACCGTGAATCCCCACCAGGTATTGTAGTCGCCCATGGAATTGTGCAGGAATGTGTAGATCTGGCTGTCGATGGTGTATTCGTCGTCGTTGTAGGTGCCGGTCCATGCACCGTTTTCACTATCGAACTCCAGGGGGATTTCGGTGTTGCTGAGGTCGAGGGTAATGATATTGTTCTGAGCGCTTGCCAAAAGGGCGAGCGCACTGAATACGGCAATGATAAAACTTCTCATTTTGTGATAGTTGGTTTTGGTTTGACATTAAATATCCCGGTCGAGCCTGCCTCACAGCAACTCAATCGGGACTGCGTAATATCCTTGCCAAAACCATTGCCGCACAGAATAGCCATGCCGCAAGGCTTTGCACGGCCAACCCAATTCCCGGGGCTACTGCGATGCAGCGAAACGGCAGGTCTTCTGACTTATCCCGAACCATCGCGCCTTCCCGACGCCAATGCGTCAGTGACTTTTATGCGATGACTTTTGTCCGACGACTGCGCACATCGTCGGACGGGAATTACAGCAGCGGGTACTGTCGGGGAATCACACCCCGTTCCCTTGCCAGGCTCGGCGCTACCGCCGGCATGGCTTACCATTTCGACGACAAAATTAATACTTTTTTTTTGAATCATTGCCGCTAATCCTCCATTTTTTCCATTGGCAAAGCACATAACCCACGCGCAATACACACCGATTACGTATATATAAAAAAGACATCTTCGCCATCGCATTTGAAGCGATGGCGAAGATGTCTTTTTTATTACAACCGGAAAGATTCCCGGCACGCTTGCGCATTGCGTTGCCGGAATCCTGTATCCTTATGTTTATTTTTTGTTACGCACAGCGTAGCGGCTCATGAACTTGTCTACGCGGCCGGCGGTGTCGACAAGTTTCTGCTTGCCGGTGAAGAAAGGATGCGAAGAGCTGGTGATTTCCAGCTTTACCAGAGGATAGGTAACGCCGTCAACATCGATTGTCTCGCGGGTTGCTACGGTCGAGCGGGTGATGAAAATCTCATCGTTCGACATGTCTTTGAACACAACCTCGCGGTAGTTCGAAGGATGGATATCTTTTTTCATTGCTGTTCTCTTTAAATACGTATTTTTGAGTTAGAGGCGGAACGATGGTAAGGCGTTCCTCTGTAATGGCGTGCAAAAATAGTAATTTTTCATCATCCGGCCAAGAATCGCCCAAAAATCGCTCAAAAAAACATGATGCTTCACCCGAAAGGCTCGGCAAAGCGCAAATAATTTGGCTTTGCCCTCGACTTATTGCTATCTTTGCATTCTTATGAAACTATTGCCGGTACTTCTCTCAATCGTCGTTCTGTCCGTTCCCGGAGCAAAAGCTCTGGAATTTTCTGGCAATCCGCTGCCTGTAATCGAAATCGAGGCCGATGCGACCTCCGGACTCGAAAAAATATATGTGCTCCATACAAAGGAAGGTGTCAAGGTGTCGTTCGTCGCCGGAAACGGTGGCGTACCACAGTGGAAACGGTTCAGCGCCATGGGTGCGGCGTATGCCGAACCGGTGGCCGCCGTAGTCGACGGCCGCAAGGCAACCATAACCCTCGAGGCTGGAGACATGGGATATCTGGTTGAGGCCGATGGCCGCCAGCACTGTTTCTGGATTACCGATTACAGCCGCCACAATCTTGAACTGAACAGCCTCTCCCCGCTTCCCGAGCAGGATTGTGCAAGGCTTAGACTGGCCTTCGACGGAAAAGCCGGCGAGATACCATACTACAGCATCAATGGCCGACGGATGATTCTCGGACGCGGACTGGAACTGAGCTACACCACCATGACTCTGGATGAGGAGAGTTTCTCATATGTCACCACCACTGCCATAGAGACTCTCGACTACATCAGCGCAGAAACATCCATTCCCGCCCCCTTGTGCGACACCAGGCTGCAACTTAGCGGCGACCGCTTCCTGAAAACATGGAACCGCGAAAAGGAAATCGAGACACCTTCCATAGAAGCCATCGCCGTGGAAGCCACCACACGCGCCTCACAGTCGCAACGCGAAAACGACAACGAACAGAAAGAAAGCGGGGCCGAAGGTCTCGGTGGCTCCGCGCCCGCCGACATCACTTTCGAGGCCGCAGTGACCGATGGCGCCATATTCCGCCAGTGGGAAATTTCCCGAACCCAGGAATTCGAGATACCCGAACTGACATTCTCCGAAACCGAATTCACATTCTCATTCCAGGAACAGGGAACCACATATGTCAGGTTCCGCGCCGACAATGCCGATGGCACCTGCGAATTCACAGGACCGGTATATGAAGTTTTCATAGGCGAATCCAAGCTCGAGATTCCCAACGCTTTCTCGCCAAAATCCACACCCGGTGTCAACGACCTCTGGAAAGTGAGCTACAAAAGTCTGGTAAGCTACCAGTGCAACATCTTCAACCGATGGGGCACACAGATGTTCAGCTCCGACAATCCCGCCGATGGCTGGGACGGCAAATACCGCGGGAGATTTGTCCCCGCCGGTGTTTACTACTATGTAATCAAAGCCCGCGGTGCCGACGGCGTGGACTACAACCGCGCAGGCGACATAAATATAATTGACTATTCGGAACCGTCGGAACAGCAGACTCAGCAATAAAGAATCATGACACACTCAACATATCCATTTTCCGGCCTGCTAAGGACGGCAGTCGCAGCCGCAATGGTTGCCGGTGCCGCATGCATGGCAGATGCCCAGCGCATTCCAGCACGTTTCTCCGACGTGCATAATCCCGAAATACCCGAAGCTGTTACAATATGCGGCGAAAACATACCGCTGGACCGCAGCGACATGTACGAGGCTTTCGACCGCGAACTCACATCCATAGCATACACACATGGCACTACCATGCTCATGATAAAGCGCGCCAACCGCTACTTCCCTGAAATGGCACGCATCCTCGACCGGAACGGCGTGCCCCGCGACATACTGTACCTCGCGTGTGTGGAAAGCTCACTCAATCCCCGGGCATATTCACCAGCCAAAGCGGCCGGATTCTGGCAGTTCATACCATCCACGGCTCGCGAGTACGGCCTGGAAGTATCCGACGAAGTGGACGAACGCTACAACATAACCAAAGCCACCGAGGCCGCCTGCCGGTATCTCAAGGACTCATACCGCCGCTTCGGCAACTGGCCTTCGGTAATGGCTGCCTACAACGGCGGCAACACACGCATATCAAGCGAACTTGAAAAACAGAACGCCGACACTTCGCTCGACCTCTACCTCACCGAGGAAACCACACGCTATCCATATCGCATCATGGCCATGAAGACAATCATGGAAAACCCGTCGGCCTACGGATTTCACCTGCGCGACGACCAGCTGTATCAGCCTCGCAAATACCGCACCGTGGATGTGAACGGCCCGGTAGCCGACTGGCCAAGCTGGGCCGGGCGGCAAGGGATAAACTATGCACAGCTGCGCGATGCCAACCCATGGATACGCGCCAAAAAGCTTACCAACCGAACCGGTAAGAAATATGTCGTGCGCATACCTCTGGCCGAGTCGCTGTCGAGGCGAACGGCCGGCACAACCACCTTCAATCCCGACTGGACCGACCGATGAGCCGCAGCGGCAATAAAAAAGAAGGCACACCGATGCCTCAGATAGCCGACGACGGCACCTGCGGGCGCATCAGCGTGACAGGTGCACGAGCCAACAACCTCAGGAACGTCGACGTTGACATTCCACATGGCGCTCTCACTGTTGTGACCGGGCTCAGCGGCAGCGGGAAGTCGTCGCTGGCTTTCGACACCATATTCGCTGAAGGCCAACGACGCTACATCGAGACCTTCTCGGCATATGCACGAAACATGCTCGGCAGCCTCGAACGACCCGACGTGGACCAGATTACCGGCCTTTGCCCGGTCATAGCCATCGAGCAGAAAACGGTGAACCGCAATCCACGAAGCACCATAGGCACCACAACCGAGGTGTACGACTTCCTGCGCCTGCTCTTCGCCAGAATAGGAAAGGCCGTGAGCTACCTGTCCGGCGAGCTGATGGTGAAATACACCGATGAAAGAATCGTCGACCTGATACTCGAAAAATACGCCGGACACAAAATCTATATCCTCGCACCGCTGGTAAAGAACCGCAAAGGCCACTACCGCGAACTATTCGAACAGCTTACGCGCAAAGGCTTCCTGCGTGTTCGAGTCGATGGCGAGCTTTTGGAAATAACCCGTGGCATGAAGCTCGACCGCTACAAGAACCATTCGGTCGAACTGGTGGTCGACCGCGTAGTGCCCTCCCCCAAGGACCGCGACAGGCTTCTGGAATCGGTTCGCAAGGCTCTTGCCCAAGGCGACAAGGAAATGATGGTATTCGATGTCGAAGCCGACAGCGCCGCATACTACAGCCAGGAACTTATGGATCCGGCAACCGGAATTTCCTACCACGACCCCGCGCCTCATAATTTTTCCTTCAATTCGCCACAAGGCGCCTGCCCCTGCTGCAAAGGTCTGGGATATGTTAATATAGTGGACCGCGCCAAAATCGTCCCCGACGAAAAGCTGTCCATTGCCAAAGGTGCCGTAGCTCCTCTGGGAAAATACCGCGACAGCCTCATATTCCTGCAGATACGCGCGATTATAGAAAGCCACGGATACACGCTGGACACTCCTTTCGCAGAACTTTCCGATGAAGCTGTCGACGACATATTCAACGGCACAACCTCGGTGCCGGCACTCGATGGCTGCACGATGGCGTCGTTCGACTTCTTCCGCACATTCGACGGAATCCTAAAATTCATAGAGACCCAGCAGGACGACGACGCCGGCTACCAGGCACGCAAATGGAGCGGGCAGTTCATCAGCCGCACAGTATGCCCACAGTGCAAAGGCGACCGCCTGAACCGCGAAGCCCTGCATTTCTATGTCGACGGCCACAACATCGCCGAGCTGTCGCGAATGGATATAGGAAACCTCTCTGAATGGGCCGCGACAGTGCTGTCGCGTCTCGACAGCCGCGACAGCCTGATTGCCGCGGAGATAATAAAAGAAATATCCACACGATTGCGTTTCCTCTGCGATGTCGGCCTGCATTATCTGCAACTGAACCGCGCGTCAGCCACATTGTCGGGTGGCGAAAGCCAGCGCATCCGCCTGGCCACACAACTTGGCTCGGAACTTGTCAACGTACTCTATATCCTCGACGAACCGTCCATCGGCCTGCACCAGAGCGACAACCACCGCCTCATAGAATCACTCAAACGCCTGCGCGACGCCTCCAACTCCATAATTGTGGTGGAGCACGACAAAGACATCATGCTACAGGCCGACTATGTTGTAGACATCGGACCGGGCGCCGGGCGCAAAGGCGGCAAGGTGGTTTTTGCAGGCACTCCCGAGCAACTGCTCGCCTCCGACACCCTCACTGCCGGATACCTCAACGGCACCCGCACCATAGCCACACCGGCGCAGCGCCGTGCGGGCAACGGAAAGCGACTGACCCTCGGAGGATGCACCGGCCACAACCTCAAGGACATCGACTTTACCGTGCCGCTGGGTACACTCACAGTAGTGGCTGGCATCTCCGGCAGCGGGAAGTCCAGCGTGGTAAACGGCACATTACAGCCCATACTCAGCCGCCATTTCTACAACTCCATTGCCGAACCTCTGCCCTACCGCAGCATCGAAGGCATCGACGCCATCGATAAAGTGGTGACCGTGGACCAGACACCGCTTGGCCGGACACCGCGCTCGAACCCCGCGACATATACGGGCGTTTTCACCGACATCCGTAATCTGTTCGTAGGCCTTCCCGAAGCCAGAATCCGCGGCTACAAGCCCGGCAGGTTCTCCTTCAACGTCGCCGGCGGCCGCTGCCCTGCATGCAGCGGCAACGGCTACCGCACAATAGAGATGAATTTCCTCCCCGATGTGCTGGTGCCCTGCGAAGTATGCCACGGAAAACGCTACAACCGCGAGACTCTCGAGGTTCGCTTCAAAGGAAAATCCATCGCTGACGTGCTGGACATGACAGTGAACCAGGCCGTGGAGTTTTTTGCCGGCATACCAGCAATATTGCGCAAAATCAAGGTCCTGCAGGACATCGGGCTGGGATACATCAAACTCGGGCAACCGTCGAGCACACTCTCCGGAGGCGAGAACCAGCGTGTGAAACTCGCCACGGAACTCGCCAAACGCGACACGGGCAAGACCCTCTTCATTCTCGACGAACCGACCACGGGGCTGCATTTCGACGACATCCGCACACTGCTCGACATCCTGAACCGGCTGGTCGACAAAGGGAATACCGTGCTGGTGATTGAACACAACCTCGATGTGATTCGCTGCGCCGACCACATAATCGACATGGGACCGGCCGGAGGCAGCGACGGCGGCCGAATCATAGCCACCGGCACACCCGAAGAAGTTGCCGCATCCGACTCCCCGACAGCGCCATATCTCCGCGACGAAGGAATAACACCGATTCTACCAATCAACCAATCATAATGAAAAAGCTACTAACTATCAGCGCAGTTGCAATGAGCCTCATTTCCGCATCCTGCAACAGGCAGCAGCCGGCACAGCAAGCCGACGACTTCGATTATGTGGTCGACCACTTCGCCGACATCGAAGTACTCCGCTACAAAGTTCCCGAATTCGAGAACCTGACCCTCAACCAGAAAATCCTGGTGTACTATCTCACCGAGGCAGCCCTCTGGGGCCGCGACATCCTCTGGGACCAGAACAACGCCGCCAACCTCGACATCCGCCGCATGCTCGAGACCGTGTACACATCCTACGACGGACCTCGCGACACCGACGACTTCAAAGCCTTCGAAACCTACCTCAAGCAGGTATGGTTCGGCAACGGCATACACCACCATTACAGTACCGACAAGTTCACTCCTGCCTTCAGCCGAAGCTTCCTGGAGGAACAGCTCGCAGCACTCCCCGCCGATTCCGTGCCCGCCAACAGTGCCGAACTCGTCGAACTGATATTCAATCCAGCCCTCGCCGCCAAACGCGTAAACCAGGCCCAGGGCGCCGACCTGGTGGCAACATCCGCCAACAACCTCTACGCCCCCGGACTCACACAGGCCGAAGTGGAAGCCTACTATGCCGGAATAAAAGTTCCCAACGACTCCACTCCCATCTCATACGGCCTCAACACACGTCTTGCACGCGAGAACGGCCGCATCGTGGAACAGCAGTACCGTATCGGCGGCCTCTACAGCGACGCCATCGAACACATCGTGGAAAACCTCGACAGCGCTTCCAACTATGCCGAGAACCCCGCGCAGAAACAGATAATACGCTCGCTCATCGACTTCTACACCACCGGCGACCTGGCGACATTCGACCGATACTCCATTGAATGGGCCGAAGACACCGCAAGCCGCGTGGACTTCATCAACGGATTCATCGAAAGCTATGGCGACCCTCTGGGCATGACCGGCGCATGGGAAAGCATCGTTAACTTCAAGAACAACGAAGCCAGCGAACGCACCGAGATTCTTTCGGGCAACGCCCAATGGTTCGAGGACAACTCCCCCGTGGATCCCCGCTTCCGCAAACCGGAAGTCAAAGGCGTGTCGGCAAAGGTTATCACCGCCGCCATTCTCGCCGGCGACGCTTATCCCGCCACTCCTATCGGTATCAACCTCCCCAATGCCAACTGGATCCGTGCGGCTCACGGCTCCAAGAGCGTGACACTGGAAAACATCACCGAGGCATACGACGCCGCAAGCCAGGGCGATGGCTCCCGTGAGGAATTCGTGCCCGACCAGGCCACCCGCGACCTTATGGCTCAGTACCTGTTCATCACCGACAACCTCCACACCGACCTCCACGAATGTTTAGGCCACGGCTCCGGCCAGCTGCTGCCCGGTGTCGACCCCGACGCACTCAAGGAACACGGCTCCACAATAGAAGAAACCCGCGCCGACCTCTTCGCACTCTATTACCTCGCCGACCCCAAAATGGTCGAACTCGGCCTTATCGACAGCCCCGAGGCATACAAGGCACAATACTATTCCTACCTTCTCAACGGCCTTATGACACAGCTGCGCCGAATCGAACCCGGCAAAGAAGTCGAAGAGTCACATATGCGCAACCGCAAACTCATCAGCGAATGGGTGTTCGAGCACGGAAAAGCCGATAATGTAGTGGAAATCGAGAAAATCGACGGCAAGACTTACTTGAAAATCAACGACTATGAGGCTGTCCGCAGACTCTTCGGCGAACTTCTTGCCGAAATCCAGCGCGTGCGCTCCGAAGGCGACTATGCCACAGCCTCCGCTCTGGTGCAGGACTATGCCGTGAAAGTGGATCCCGAACTGCACGCTGAAATCCTCAGCCGCTACGCACCTCTCAACATCGCCCCCTACCGCGGATTCGTCAATCCCGTATATACCCCCGTGCGCGATGCCGAAGGCCGCATCACCGATGTCACCATCTTCTACCCCGAGAACTATACCGAACAGATGCTTCGCTATAGCCGCGACTACAACGGACTCAAACATTAAATAACGTTAACATTCATTGCCGTTCCCGGAGTTTTAGCTACTTTTGCACCCGATAATGCCTTAGGGCACAATAATAACACCTAAAATTTTCTGAGAATGCACTTAAGCACTGAAGAAAAAGTACAGATCTTCGAGAAGTACGGTAAGGGCAAGACTGACACTGGCTCACCTGAAGCACAGATTGCATTATTCTCCATCCGTATCGCTCATTTGACTCAGCATCTGAAGTCGAATCACAAAGATCATACTACAGAACGCGCTCTGAAAATGCTGGTAGGCAAGCGTCGTCGTCTTCTCGACTACCTGATGCGCAAAGACATCAACCGCTACCGCGCCATCATCGCCCAGAAAGAACTCGGCATCCGCAAATAAGCGAGCCGACCGCGCAAAAAACAGTCCAAGGCCGCACTCCTACGCTGGAGTGCGGCCTTCTCTTTATACAAAAAGTGTCGCCGATTTATCGACTGTTTTCAACGTTCCTTCCAGAGGCCATTCAGCGTAAATAATTGAACAGCTTCAAAGTTTATCACGGACACCCCAATCCGGCAATGTTCAAATATTTTTGCTTCGCTCCCGACTTTTCGTATCTTTGCATCATCTTTAGGACAGATTATCAGAAACAACATATTTCACAATCTTAGTTTAACCAATCACCATGAAAAAACAACTACTGTTCGCAGCAGCGATGTCCGCTCTGTGCGCACTGCCCGGATTCGGCCAGGCACGTGCCGCCTCCGAGCCGGTGAAGCTGCTCGAGAGCCGTGTAGGCCTGATGGCGCCCGTATGGTCGCCCGACGGATCCATGCTGGCCGTGACTACCGACAACTATGCCGGAATTCTCGTTGCAAACGCCGACGGCAGTGGCCTGCGCGCTGTCAGCTCCGACGCCGGCACCGGATATAAAATGTGCTGGAGCGCCGACTCCCGTTCCATCACCGGCCGTGCCACTGTTGCCACCGGCCGCCACCAGATGCGCCGCTACGATGTCGCCGGCGGACGCGCCACTGCAATAAGCGCCGTTGCCCGCACCAGCGCCGAACCCGTATCCGCTACCGCAGCCGGCCTCTACGCACTGATGACTTCCGACCCCGCCGGCGCAGCCGCCACCGCACCCGCCCTGGCACGCTTCGCCGGACGCACCGTAATCAACCCGGCACTTAGCCCCGACGGCACCGCCATAGCATTCCAGATTCCCGGGCAGGGAATGTGGATTATCGGCGCCGACGGCAGTGGCCTGCGCGCTCTCGGCATGGGCAGCCACCCCGCATGGCTCCCCGACAGCCGCACAATCGTGTACACCATCGTACGCGACAACGGCGAAAACTTCACCGGCTCCACACTCATGAGCATGGACACCGCCACCGGCGCTACCGCAACCCTGCTGGCAAGCCGTTCGCTGGTGCCTCTCACCCCATCTGTGAACGCCGACGGCACAAAAGTTGCCTTCGAGAACGCAGCGGAAGCTGCCATCTATGTCATGAACATCCAAAACTGACGCAGCCATGAAAAAAACAGCATCAGCAATAGCACGCGCGGCCATGATTGCCGCAGCAGCAATGGTGGCAGCTCCCACCGTCAGCGCCGCCGAGGTTGAAGGATGGGGCGAATTCAAACTCTACCTCGACCCCGGACACGCCGGACGCGAAAACCAGGGCCTCTGGGGATATTCCGAAGCCGAGAAGACTCTGCGCGTGGCACTGAACATCCGCGATATGCTCCTCACATATACCGATATGCCCGAGGAATGCATCAAACTGTGCCGCAGCACCGATGCCGACCAGATTTCGCTTGAAGAGCGCTCCGACGAAGCCAACGCCTGGGGTGCCGACTTCTTCTACTCCATCCACTCCGATGCCTCGGCTTCGGTCAACACAATCGTGACCCTCTTCGGCGGATGGAAAAAGGACGGTGTATGCGTAGAGAAAACTCCCAACGGCGGCAAGGCATACGGCGAATTCCTCGAACCCAACCTCAAAGGCGTGATGCGCGTGGGCAGCCGCGGCAACCGCTACGACCGCGAATTCTACATGAGCGGCCAGGACACCCACGAGAACCAGTATCCCTACCTGAGCGTAAACCGCCGCACAAACATGGCTTCGCTCCTCAGCGAAGGTGGCTACCACACTCTGGCGGAACAACAGCAGCGCAACCTCAACGACGACTACAAGCGCATCGAGGCATTCGCCGCATTCCAGAGCATCCTCCAGTACCGCGGCCTCGCACGTCCGGCACAGACTTTCATGACCGGCATGGTCACCAACTCGGAAAACAACCAGCCCATCAACGGTGCAACCATAACCGTAGGCGACAAAGTGTACACCACCGACACATATGAAAGCCTCTTCAACCGCTACACCAAGAACCCCAATCTGATCCACAACGGATTCTACATGTTCGAAGGGCTCGAGGCCGGCTCCACTGTAGAGGTCAAGTTCGAGGCGCCCGGTTTTGAATCCAAAACCGAGAACGTAACAATCAAGGGTGGCGGCGACCAGTCGGCCGACTATATCACTTTCCTTGATGTGGCACTCGTGAACGCCGCACCCGCAAAGATCGATGCCATCTCCATTGCCGACCTCTCGTCGGTGAGCCCAATCTACCCGCTCACCATCACTTTCAGCCGCAATATGGACCGCCAGAGTGTGGAACAGGCTTTCTCCATCAACAATGATGGAAAAGTCGAACTTTCGTGGACCAACGACTACACTCTCAACGTGGATCTCAAACAGCTCGACGCTCTCTGGCAGTACACCATCACCATCGATGGCTCTGTGGCCAAGAACAGCCAGACAGGACAACTCCTCGACGGCGACGGCGACGGTGCGGAAGGCGGCGACTATACCCTCACATTCACAATGGCAGAGCCCGACGTAACCGCTCCCGAAGCCGTGGCGACCTATCCCGCAGCCGAAGGCGAAGCTGTCTACACCAAGCGCCCGCCCATCACCGTGGAATTCGACGAGATTCTCGACTGGAACGAAGACCGCGACAGCGGCTGCTTCACAGTCAAGGACTCCCAGGGCAAGGAATACACCGTCGGACATGTTGCCCACATCATAACCGGCGAAGCTTCCGCACTGGTTTGCTACCTGGCCGAAGACCTGGCCACAGACGTGGCCGTCCTTGTTGTCCTTGATCCTGTGAAAGACCTCTCGGGCAATGTGAGCGAACAGTTCTCATTCCGCTTCCTTAGCGAATACCGTGCCGAACTCAACAGCGAAATGATTCGTCAGCTCAACGAATTAGGCACATTCTGGGCTCCCGGCGGCTCCGGCTCGTCCAAAGGTCTCACCGAAGAGGGCAACTCTTCCGACATGATCGGACATTCGCCATACCACGGCCAGAACAGCTGCTTCGGCATCACCTATTCCTTCGACGAAAACAGCTCCGACAACAACTGGTTCATCCGCGACCACGATCCCAAAGGCTCCAACCCCACACTGCGCGGCAAGGACGGTATCCTGTCCATGTGGGTGCTCGGCGACCGCTCCAACAACACCGTGGGCGTACTTATCCGCGACTTCTCTGACAATTCATTAGTCCGTCATGCCGATGGCCTGACAGTCGACTTCCTCGGATGGCGTCCTTTCATATGGGACCTCACCAACGATGAATTCGCACGTTTCACCGGAGAAGGCCCCGAGTGCATGAAGAACAAATGGTATCTCGATGCCATCTACCTCGACCATAACTTCGGTGAGGACGGTCCTGTTTTCGATCCGGAAGAAGAAGGATACAAGAACTGGAGCGGAACAATCGGCTTCTACGAAATCCGCCGTTCGGTATGGGACAATGAAGCACAGCGCATGGCTTCCATAACCGACATCGACCTCCCCAACAGCGGCTGCGAGTCCGCCCCTATGGCACAGACCGCAATCCGAGTGAGCGGTACAACTGTAAGCGTATCCTCTTCTGCCGGCATAGATGCCATTGAAGTGTTCGCCATCGACGGACGCTCCGAAATGAGCATGTCGCCTGCAGCCGACACAGTAGAATTCAGCATCGAATCTCTTGCCGCCGGCGTTCACATTGTAAGTGTAGCCACTCCCGAAGGCGTGCGCACTGTGAAAGTTGTCCGCTGATTCAACCTACAAAACTCCGATAACAGATAGCCGGCTGAGAACATAAACCTCACGGCTTACCACGAACAGCCCCGACGCTCCGGCATGGAACGCGTCGGGGCTGACTTTTTGTCATGGACAGGTATTCGGTACGGATTTTGTAAACATTATTCACGGAACGGTTGTTAAACTAATTAAAAACATAAGAACCGCTACCGGCAACCATTCAGCTAACAGCATTATGAATTTCAACAATTTCACCATAAAGACGCAGGAAGCCATCCAGAAAGCGGTGGAGATAACCCGCGGCGCAGGCACCCAGGCCGTAGAACCTGTCTGCCTGCTTAAAGGTGTCATGGAAGAGGGCGAATCTGTAGTAAAATTCATCTTTCAGAAAATCGGCGCCTCTCCGGCCACCATCGCCTCGAATACCGACCGCGAAATTTCTTTGCTGCCTAAAGTCAGCGGGCAGGAACCGTACCTGAGCCGCAGTTCAAACGATGTGCTTCAGAAATCTCTCGACATAGCAAAGAAGCAGGGCGACCAGTATGTGACTCTCGAAGCCATGCTTATGGCACTTTTCGAGGTAAGCTCACCTGCCTCCTCGATTCTTAAGGACGCCGGACTCGGAGCCAAAGAGCTTAAAGCGGCGGTCGACGAGCTGCGCAAAGGAAAGAAAGCCACCGACCAGGGCGCCGAGGAAACCTACAACGCCCTTTCGAAATATGCCGTGAACCTCAACGAACGCGCCCGTTCCGGCAAGCTCGACCCTGTGATCGGTCGCGACGAAGAAATCCGCCGGGTGCTTCAGATTCTGTCGCGTCGCACCAAGAACAACCCCATGCTCATCGGCGAGCCTGGCACCGGCAAAACCGCCATTGCCGAAGGTCTTGCGCACCGCATCGTCCGTGGCGATGTTCCCGAAAACCTGCGCTCCAAACAGATTTTCTCGCTCGACATGGGCGCGCTGGTGGCTGGTGCAAAATACAAAGGCGAGTTTGAAGAACGCCTTAAAGCGATTGTAAACGAGGTCACGGCCGCCGAAGGTGAGATTATTCTTTTCATAGACGAGATACACACTCTTGTAGGTGCCGGCAAAGGCGAAGGCGCAATGGATGCCGCCAACATCCTCAAGCCGGCACTGGCGCGCGGAGAACTACGCAGCATAGGCGCCACCACCCTCGACGAATACCAGAAATACTTCGAGAAAGACAAGGCTCTGGAACGCCGATTCCAGAAAGTGATGGTGAACGAACCCGACGAAACCAGCGCAATCGCCATCTTGCGCGGTCTTAAGGAACGCTATGAGAACCATCACAAAGTACGCATCCGCGACGAAGCAATCATTGCCGCCGTACAGCTTTCGGAAAGATACATAACCGACCGTTTCCTTCCCGACAAAGCCATCGACCTCATCGACGAGGCTGCATCCAAACTTAAACTCGAAATCGATTCCGTTCCGCAGGCTCTCGACGACATCTCGCGCCACATCGCACAGAAGGAAATCGAACGCGAGGCAATAAAGCGCGAAGGCATGCCGGATCGTGTAAAAGAGATTGAACGCGACATTGCATCCCTTCGCGAGGAAGAAAAGGAATACTCCGCCAAATGGAAGGCCGAGAAAGACCTCATCAACCGCATACAGCAAAATAAAATCGATATCGAACAGCTGGGGTTCGAAGCCGAGCGCGCCGAACGCGAAGGCAACTATGCACGCGTGGCCGAAATCCGCTACTCTCTTATCAACAACAAGGAACAGGAGAACGCCGCAATCCAGGAACAGCTAAAGACCATGCAGGGCGAGAAGGCCCTTATCAAGGAAGAGGTCGATGCCGAAGATATAGCCGACGTGGTTTCGCGCTGGACCGGTATTCCTGTGAACAAAATGGTGCAGAGCGAAAAGGAGAAGCTTCTACACCTCGAAGAAGAACTGCACAGCCGCGTGGTCGGACAGCAGGAAGCAATCACCGCAATCGCCGATGCCGTGCGCCGCTCGCGTGCCGGGCTTAACGACCCTAAACGCCCTATAGGCTCGTTCATCTTCCTGGGAACCACCGGTGTGGGCAAGACAGAACTTGCCAAAGCCCTGGCGGAGTATCTGTTCGACGACGAGAACATGATGACCCGTATCGACATGAGCGAATATCAGGAGAAGCACACAGTTTCCCGCCTGGTGGGAGCTCCTCCCGGATATGTCGGATACGACGAAGGCGGCCAGCTGACAGAGGCCGTACGCCGCAAGCCATATTCGGTGGTGCTGTTCGACGAAATCGAAAAGGCGCACCCCGATGTGTTCAACATCCTCCTCCAGGTGCTCGACGACGGACGGCTTACCGACAACAAAGGTCGCAACGTGAACTTCAAGAACACCATCATAATCATGACCTCGAACATGGGCTCGAGCCTCATTCGCGAAAACTTCGCGAAAATGACACCCGAGAACAAGACCGAGACCGTGGAACGGACCAAAACCGAGGTGCTGGAAATGCTCAAACAGACAATCCGCCCCGAGTTCCTCAACCGTATCGACGAAATTATAATGTTCACCCCGCTCAACCGCACGGAAATAGAAGAGATAGTGGGCCTACAGATAGCCTCGATACAGCGCATGCTGCGACACAGTTCCGGTATCGAGCTGGAAGTGACACCTGCCGCGCTCAGCCTTCTGGCCGACGAAGGCTATGACCCCGAGTTCGGCGCACGCCCCGTGAAAAGAGCCATACACCGTCTGGTACTCAACCAGCTCAGCAAAGACATCCTTGCCCAGAAAGTGGACCGCAACCACCCCATTGTAATCGATGCGGCCGACGACAATCTGGTATTCCGCAACTGAACAAGTTTCAACAGCCATAATCCCCCCCCTACACACAATGAAAAAATTTCTCTTCCTTCTTCTGGCAATAATGCCGCTGGCTCTGGTTTCATGCCACGACGAAAACGACCTCCCCGATGTGGACTTCACCGTGACAGTGACCGGGGGTACCTACGTGGACGGCTCCATATATGTTGTGCAAGGAGAAAACCTGGTTATCAACAGCATCCTTGTACACAACAAGGAGAACGGCAAAGCCGCCATGATCAACTCCGCCGCATACTACTGGGACGGATACTACCTGGGCACTGCAATCCAGCCTCCCTTCGGTTTTGAAATCGAAACAACCGAAGAAACCCCTCTGGGAAAACACTCGCTGGAAATAGTGTCTCCACTGCTGGCCGTCGACAAAGAAATAGCCACCTCGGTGCTGGTCTACAATGTAACGATTGTGGGCTCGGCCGATGATATTCCCGCCGGTGGCACCAACACCTTCATAGGCATTCCGACGGTGAGCGACAACTCCCACTGAAAAGCGACCTCCTGAATAACGATCGCTCCGGCGCCGGCGGCACTCAAGCCATCGACGCCGGAGTTTTTTAATCCCCTCGCCGGGCAAAGAGCAAACAAACCGAATCCCTTTTTATAAGTGATTGAATCCACTCGCAGCATTCCCACAACAGCTTTACATCTGTCGGGAACCGCAGATGGCTCTCGTAACAGGTGGCGTCGGTCAGGCACAGGTTCTTGTCTTTTAACAAACCGCCCCACTTGTCATACAGCAATTTCTGTAGTTCTTTGATATCAAGAGCTCTGGCTATACGCTGACGGATAGCACTGACTATCTTGCCGTTCTTTATGGGGTTGGCCGGATCTATGAGCACCCCGCAGAACATCTGCATGTGTATACTGCCGTTGAGCATCTCGATCAGGCCGTCATCCGACTGTCCGGTATATGGCTTGAGAAACATCAGCGCCACCTCTCCCTCCGGCGGGAACATCGGAGTGTTGCCCTGAGGATGCGTTTTGGGAAAATGCGAGCGGATTTTCTCTGCCAGCTCCTTCAATGGCAGTTGCGCATGGATGCGCCCGAGCTCGCTGGCGGCAAAACTCTCGCGATATTTTTGCATGAAATCGAACTCGG
>ERZ777305.967-NODE-967-length-41373-cov-4.005591_pt1 | contig 41373 bp, 37 predicted proteins | sample MGYA00374965_ERZ777305 | MGnify/ENA primary metagenome ERZ777305 (study PRJEB29328, sample SAMD00013331) | mouse gut metagenome | study: EMG produced TPA metagenomics assembly of the Metagenome analysis of fecal microbiota from mouse which was promoted... | reverse complement strand
GCCTTTATGGGGTAATCATAAAATTTAGGTGAGTTGAAACCTTATTTATTGCTGAAATACTGCATCAGCATCTGAGCGGCTTCGGCCCTCTGAGCATTGCCCTTGGGGTCAAGTTCACCATTAGCTCTGCCGCTTATGATCTTGTTCTCAACGGCCCAGAGCAGGGCGTCCTTAGCATAGCTGCTGACCTTGCTCGCGTCGGAGAAGTCCAGAGTAGTGCCGGTGGGAGCGGGCTTGCCCGCGTAGCGCCACAGCAGGCTCACAAGATCCTCGCGTGTAACTATGCTGTTGGGACGGGCGGTGCCGTTGGCGTAACCGGCGAGGACGTTGTTCTCGGCGGCCCAGATAACCGCCTTGGCGTACCAGGCGCCCTCCTTCACGTCGCTGAACTTATCGGTCCAGGTCACGTCGGGGTTGCCCTCTGCGTTATACAGAATCTGAGCAAACTGAGCACGGGTCAGGTTGACGCGGGGGCTGAACTTGGTGGCAGAGGTGCCATCCATCAGGCCGTTCTGGTTCACATACTTCACAGCGTTATAGTACCAGTCGCCCTCCTTCACGTCGGTGAAGGGGTTCTTCCAGGTGTCAGGACCGGGAGGAGTATTGCCAAAGGTGGTGGTCAGGGTGTAAGTGGCAGTACTGCCGTTCTCAGCAGTAACTACGATGGTCACTTCCTTGCTGACGTCGATCAACCGGTCGGCCTGGTAGGGCTCGCCGTTGACCATGACCGATGCCAGGGGGGAGGCCTCGATGGTCAGAGCCTGCTCCTTCTCGGCCTCCTCGGGCAGGTTAGCGGTGAAGCTGCTGCCGTTCTTAGCAGCGGTGACGTCGCCCACCTTCAGGGAGGTGATGTCCTTAGCGCTGCTGGGCTCGCCCACCTTCAGGTCGAGGCGGTAGTTGCGGAAGGAACTCTGGTCCTCCCTGTAGACACGGATCTCGGCCTGCTTGGTCTTGATGGTGCCCCAGTTGGAGTTGGTGAACCTGCCGCCCAGACCAGTGACCTGGGTCTCCTTGCCGCTGAGCTCGTCATAGGTGTACAGCTCGCCGTTCTTCACAAAGAAGATGGCGTCGTTGAGGTCATAGAACTCATTCAGCTGCTCCAGGTATACTTCAGCGTCGGCAGTTGCGTCGGCAGCAGTGGCTACGCCGGTCATGGTTTCGACGTACTTACCATCGGTAGCCTTCAATGCGCCTATTGCAGTGGTACCGGTAGCAATAGCATCATTGTTCTCATACTTCTTCTTATCGATGACCAGCGCGCCGGTAGAGGTGCTGAAGGTCAGCTTGAAGTCCTTGCTGTTGTCAGCGCGGTAGGAAGTCCAGTTGTAGCTGCCGGGCACGGATACGCTGATCAGGCCCAGATTGCTGTTGAAGCTGGCAGTGGCGCCGGTGGCGGACACGCCGCTCAGGGCGTTGCCGGTGTTGGCGTTGCCAACCTTTTCGATGTAGACCTTGTAGGCCTTAGTGGCCTTCCCAGCGATGTTGTCCTTATCGACAGCGATTGAATCTGCATCAACATCTACGAACCAGTCTTTTTCGCTGAAAACGTAAATAATGTTTTCAGGCTTTGTGGCATTCGGATTGGTGGTAAGATTGGTAAAGCCTACCATCCAGGTGTCGGCACCCGACTTATTTGTCTGATCTTCCTGGTTAATCGTGTCAAGCACGAAGCTTCCGAGACTGTTATTTAGCTTGTTTGCAGGGGTAATCGCACCGCCAGCAGCGACTGTATTCTGCACACGATGGAAGCTATAACCTTCCTTAGTTATACCGGTCAGATACAGGGTATCATTGTCGTTGTCCCAGTCATAAGGGACCTGAATTTTTATAGTTCTTGTGGTCTCGTCAACGGTGGCGGGCAGCTCGTTGCCGTCCTTGTCGATGGCACCGGCGTAAGCCTGGCCGACATCCTTTGTGTTGCCTATCTGGGTGCCCAGCGTAGAAGCTACGGAGAAGATGTAATCATCATCCAGAGCCTTATTGGCGGTTACGGCAGTGATCTCCGCCTCCTCCAGGGGCTTTTCGCGCTGGAGAATGAGCTGGTAGACCTGCACATCGCCGTTATCACCGTTGGAGACGGTCAGGTATAGAGTGTCTTCGAATGCGGAATTATTAGTATGACCGGTTCCATCTGTATAAGAATCTACCCATACACTGCCCATCGTCGTGATGGCATTCTCAAACGCAGCGCCAGGAGTTTGGCCTTCGTCCACGCTGCCAGGCTTTACAACCGCTCCCGCGTCGGGGAAGACCAACAGCTGGCAGGCCAGCAGATCGTCGGCGATCTCATCGGTCACAGGCTTGCCCGCATGGTAAGAATAGGGAACCTTCAGATAGAAGGTGTGCTTATCATCGGAGTCCACAACAGCGGACTGGATATGAGTGCCGTCCCACTTGCGGAGCTCGATCTGCTTTAGGCCCAGGCTATTGCTGGAAGCGGTAGTGAAGTTGATGGTGTAATCGATGTAGGACTTGTCAGCGGAATAAACACGCACGAGCACGGAACCGCTCTTGCCCATGACACCCTTGATGATGTGATGTGTGCCTGAAACATAGTCAGGGGCGCTTGTATCTTCCCACCACTTGCCATCGGTATTGTTGGCTGCCCCGCTTTCAAGCTGAGGCAGGTCGATGGTAGAAGGGGCATCGGTGTTGATGTGCAGGGTCATGTGGGCGGCCTTGTCGTTTATGTCAATGTTGTCGGGAGTGGCGCCAAGCTTGAAGGTATAGGTGTTGTCCACCGTCAAAGTGATATTCCGGGTGTCCTTGTCGATATCGTAGACGCTCTGAGTGTCCTCAGTTTGCACCTCGGTGATGTACGCCTTGGCGGGGGCGGGAGCCACAGCCTTCAGGTTGACCTGCACGAAAGCGCCCAGGGGGTTGGCCTTGGTGCGGACCAGGAGGTAGACAACGTCCTCGTCGCCAGAGTTCAGTCCCCAGCTTGCGTGGTTGCTGGTGATGAGCTTCAGGAAGGCGTCGGTAGTTCCGTTATCCTTAGGGGTAGCAGTGGTAGCATCCTCAAAAAATTCGCCATAGCCCGCAGTAGTGCTGCTGTTATCGTAGTTCAGCATAGCACCATTAGTTACCGCAGTGTCCTCCGCATTGCCGCTGGTGCCCATAATGCGCTGAACATTGGCGGTTGTGGCGAACTCGGGGACCCATTTGGCAGTGTTTCGTGCGTAGTCGTAATAATTATCAAAGTCCGCACTACCCGCGGTCAGCTCAACATCCAGCTCGCTCAGGTCGCCGGGGTCCGGCACTTTTTCCAGGTCGCTCAGGTTGGTCTCGCCGGTGAAGCTTTCAAAAATTTTCTCCTGCTTGTATACAACCTTGAAGTTCTTCTGGGTGCCGTCCATGGCGGTAACGGTCACGCCGGTGATGCGGTTTTTTGCTGCGTCGCCAGTGACAGCAACCTTTGCATGAACAGACTCTGCGGCAAAAACTAAGGCAGCAGTGGTAGTGGTTATGTCACCATTGCCAAAGCCAGCCTGGTCGGGAGTCATGCCGAAGGGCAGGGTGATGGTTACGGTCTCGGCATCGTTGTCGACCTCGCCCTTGATGGCATGGGCTTCCATTTTATTGTTCTTTGTTTTAACGTCATAGCCCGCCAGCTTATTGCCGGTCAGATAGCCGATGTCATACTCGCCGCTGGTTTTGTCCACGCGGACAGTACTCAGGTTGGCGTTCCAGTCGGGGATGGTGCTCTCCACCGTGATGGTCAGCTTGTGAGGAACCTCCTCCGCGCTGCCCACCTTCTCCATCAGGGTGACGGAGTAGACGTCCTCGCCCTCGATGGTGGCGTTCTCCGCCAGGAAGAGCGTCTGGGGAAGGCCCAGTCTGACGCCGGGATTCTTGCCCCCGGTCACCAGTGTCACCGTGGTGCCCGGAATGGACGCCCAGTTGATGGTGACGTCGTTGGAGTCCCAGATTGTAACGGTGTAATCGCCGTTCTCAGTCTGGGTGGCGCTGTAGGTGTCAACGGTGATCTTCAGGTCCTGATGGACCGGGTCACCCTCGGCAGCAAAAGCGCTCGGGATCATCGTGGCGACCATCAGTATGGCCAGAAGCGCCGCGAGTGATCTCTTCAGGAACTTGCTTTTGTTCATGATTTCAACCCTCTTAAATTTTAGATTCTCGTCCGGCTCTTTTTTGCCGGCGAGTGGAAGTTATTTATATTCTGCTACCCGGACAAACTGTTGACAAAATCGCCGGGAGGGATTATACTATATCATAGCAAAATATGATCAAAGGCGAGGAGAAGACGTTCTTCCATCAACCCTTTCAGAGAGACGGCGGCCGGTGCAAGCCGTTGGGGGCGGGAGAGCGGGCCGCTTCTATCGAGGTTCTTTGCGGGCCTCACGCTCTGCTGCGACGAGCAGCAGCGTATTCCCGGCGTTAGCGGGATTCGAGCAGGCGCTGACATCAGCCTTACGGCCAAGTCGCGCAATTTGGGTGGTACCGCGGGCTTATCCGTCCCATTGGGATAGATTGGCCTGCTTTTTATTTTCATATAAATTATTATTAAGGAGAGATAAACATGAAATGGACAGGACTGAACGAGCTCAGAGAGAGCTATCTTCGCTTCTTTGAGTCAAAGGGGCATCTAAGGCTCCCCAGCTTCTCCCTGATACCCCAGGGGGACAACAGCCTTCTGCTGATAAACTCCGGCATGGCGCCCATGAAGAAGTTCTTCACCGGCGAGTCCACCCCGCCCAGGCTGCGGGTGACCACCTGCCAGAAGTGCATACGCACCCCCGACATAGAAAGTGTGGGCATCGACGACCGGCACGGCACCTTCTTTGAGATGCTCGGGAACTTCAGCTTTAACGACTACTTCAAGAAAGAGGCCATTCCCTGGGCCTGGGAGTTCTTTACCAAGGTACTGGAGATACCCGAGGAAAAGCTCTTTGTTACCGTATACCAGGAGGACGACGTCGCCTGGGATATCTGGACCAAGGATGTGGGCGTGCCTGAGAGCCATATGCGCCGCATGGGCAAGGAGGACAACTTCTGGGAGCACGGCAGCGGCCCCTGCGGCCCCTGCTCTGAGATATACTTCGACCGGGGCCCCGAGCACAGCTGCGGCAAACCCGACTGCGACGTGGGCTGCGAGTGTGACAGGTATGTGGAGGTATGGAACCTGGTGTTCACCCAGTTCAACAACGACGGCAAGGGCAACTACACACCCCTTGGCCGGGAGAATATCGACACCGGCCTGGGTATGGAGCGCCTGGCGTGTGTAATGCAGGACGTGGACAACCTGTTTTTGGTAGACACCGTGCAGAATATTATGAAGAAGATAAGCGAGCTCACCGGGGTAGAGTACGGCGCGGACAAGAAGACCGACATTTCCCTGCGCATTATAACAGACCATATGCGCAGCACCGTCTTTATGATAGGCGACGGCGTGCTGCCCTCTAACGAGGGCCGGGGCTATGTGCTCAGGCGGCTCCTTCGCCGGGCGGCACGGCACGGGCGGCTGCTGGGGGTAAAGGGCGCCTTCCTCAAGGACGTGGTGGACACCGTGGTCCAGGAGAACGGCGGCGCTTACCCGGAGCTCCGGGAGAAGCGGGAGACCATCAGGAAGGTGATAGCCCACGAGGAGGAGAGCTTTAACCGCACCATCGACCAGGGTATGGCCATGCTCACCGAGTTTATCGACAAGGCCGACTCGAAGGTCTTCTCCGGCGAGAGCGCCTTTACCCTCAACGACACCTTCGGCTTCCCCCTGGACCTGACAAAGGAGATACTTTCCGAGCGGGGCATGGAGGTGGACGAGGCCCGCTTCCACGAGCTTATGCGCCAGCAGAAGGAGCGCGCCCGCTCCGCCCGCAAGAACGCCGGGGCCGACGCCTGGAGGGGCGAGGGCGGGGCCGTCAACGGTCTGCCCAAGACGGAGTTTCTGGGCTATACAGAGCTTGCTTCTGCCGCGAAGGTGCTTGCAATAATCGAAAACGGCCGTCGGGTGGACAGCGCCGAGGCCGGCGCGGAGGTCTCCGTGGTGCTGGACCGCACCCCCTTCTACGGCGAGAGCGGCGGCCAGGCGGCTGATGCGGGCACCCTTGAGGCCGAGGGTGTCACTGTGGACGTGATAGATGTGACTCGGTATGAGGGGATATTCCTGCACAGGGCCGTCATAGGCGAGGGAACCCTTAACGCGGGGGACCAGGTCAGCGCCGTTGTAGACGGGGATCTTCGCGCGGACATCATGCGCAACCATACCGCCGCCCACCTTTTGCAGGCCGCTTTGAGGAGGGTGCTGGGCGAGCACGTGGAGCAGGCGGGACAGCTGGTAAACGGTGACCGGGTGCGCTTTGACTTCACACACTTCTCGGCTATGACTCCAGAGGAGCTTTTACAGGTAGAGCACCTTGTGAATCTGGAGATACTCCGCTCGGTGCCGGTAGAGATTCGGGAAATGCCCATTGACGAGGCCAGGAAGCTGGGGGCCATGGCCCTGTTCGGAGAGAAGTACGGCGATGTGGTGCGGGTGGTCTCCCTAAAGGACGGCTTTTCCATGGAGCTCTGCGGCGGTACCCATATGGACAACACCGCAAGGCTGGGGCTTTTCAAGATTGTGTCCGAGTCCTCGGTGGCGGCCGGCGTGCGCAGGATAGAGGCCGTCACAGGCCGGAACGTGCTGGAGCAGCTGACTCAGAACGTGGCCGCCCTTGGGGAGACCGCAAGGCTCCTTAAGGTCACAAATCCTGTTGAGCTGCCCCTGCGGGCAAAGCAGGTGATGCAGGAGCTCAAGGAGAAGGACCGGCAGATCGAGAGCCTTAACGCCAAGATAGCCTCCATGAACCTTGAGGGGGTCTTCCGTGAGGCCCAGGACGTGAACGGGGTGAAGGTGGTGTTCGCGCTGCTGTCGGGCACCGGGCCGGACGCGCTGCGGGCCCTGTGCGACAAGGCCAAGGAGGCCCCGGAGCCGGTGGCAGCCGTTTTTGCCGGGGTCAGCGGCGGCAAGGCCACGCTGGTGGCCGCCTGCAATAAGCCCGCCCAGGAGAAGGGGCTGAAGGCGGGGCTTTTGGTGAAGTCCGTGGCCCAGATAACCGGCGGCAACGGCGGCGGCAAGCCCGACTTCGCCATGGCCGGGGCCAAGGACCAGACGAAGTTAGACGAGGCCCTGGCGGCGGTGCCGGGCTTCGTGAAGGAACAGATGCAGTGAAGAATAAGAGAGTGATTTTCCTGAACGGCCCTATGGGCGCGGGGAAGACCACGGTGGGGCGGCTTATACAGCGGTCTCTGGCCGGGTGCGCGTTCATCGACGGGGACTGGTGCATGGACCTTGAGCCCTTTGTGGGGAACAGCGAGACCCGGGCCATGGCGGCGGACAATATCCTGCATATGCTGGCCGGGTATAATAACTGTTCACATTGCCGGGGCGTGGTAGTGGCTTGGCTCATGGACCGCCCGGAGATATGCCGCGCCCTGGAGGAGGGGGCGGCAAAGATAGGGCTGGAAACGGCGTGGTTTACCCTTTTATGCACAGAGGAGGCTCTGGGCGCGCGCTGGCGCGGGGACACGCTCTGCCCGTGGCGCACGGAGGAAAATCTGAAGGTGAGCGTGCGTTCGCTGGAGGCCTTTTCAAGGCTGCCCGGCGTGCCTGTTGACACGTCAGGCATGACGGCGGAGCAGGTGCGCGATCATATACTCAAACATTTATCAGACTAGTTAAGTCAGGAAGGAGCGCAAAATTATGGCTGACTGCATTTTCTGTAAGATAGCGGCGGGGGAGATACCCTCCACCAAGGTGTACGAGGACGAGACCGTCCTCGCCTTCCGGGACCTGGACCCCCAGGCGCCCACCCATGTGCTGATAATCCCCAAGGAGCATATTGCCAGCGCGGCGGATATCACGCCGGAGAACAGCGCTGTTGTGGCGCATATCTTTGAGGTAGCGGCGAAGCTCTCGGTGGAGCTTGGACTGGAAAAAGGCTTTCGTATCGTGAACAACTGTGGCGAGGACGGTATGCAGAGCGTCCAGCACCTGCACTTCCATATGCTGGGCGGCAAAAAGATGGGCTGGCCGCCGTATGCGGAGTAGAAATGGCTCTAGGCCAACATGGAGATAAGATTTAACTGAAAAAGGGCTGGAGAGGCTTACGCTTCTCCAGCCTTTCATTTTATTGGTTATGGAAAAACGCCGGTTTGTACAACTATTTTAGTAATATAAATAACTTCCACTCGCCGGCAAAAAAGAGCCGGACGAGAATCTAAAATTTAAGAGGGTTGAAATCATGAACAAAAGCAAGTTCCTGAAGAGATCACTCGCGGCGCTGTTGGCCATACTGATGGTCGCCACGATGATCCCGAGCGCCTTCGCCGCGGTGACAACCGTGGAGGACGCTCCCATGGCGTTTGCTGCTGATGATCCCGGGTACAATATTTCCGTAGATGGAAATCGTGCCACCTGGGACGCGGCCGAGAACGCCTATACCGTATCTACCAGCTTTGAAGAGGGCAATTCCTTGCCCGATGCCTTCAAGGCCAGTATGATAGAGGTGAAAAACCACAAGGTGACCGTGCTCAGCGGCATTAACGCACAGCTGAAGGCCACCGTGGCGAACCTGGGCCTTGACAAGGCCGAGAAGGACGTGGACAGCTTCGGCGTGGGCACCTATGCCTACGACGTGGAGTCCGTCGTCACCAACGACGAGGGCGACGTGCAGAGCACCGCCAAGTTCAAGCTCCTTGTGAACCTGACAATGGAGCCCAAGAGCAGCGACGCTTCTCTGAGAGCCATCAAGAGCGCCCGCCTGCCCTACGCCATCAAGGCCGAGTTCGACAACGAGAAGAACACCATTGACGTTGTTATGGCCCTGAACAAGAAATCCACTCATGACGCCAGTCTGACCGGTTTGGCCACGGGCGTTACCGCGAAGGACATCTTTATCCCCACTAACGACGCGGCTACAGTGGAGTATAGCAGTAAGAAAGTGACTGTCACCGCCAAGAACGGCGATACAAAAGAATATGCCGTCACCTTCACCGAGGAGTCCGCTTTTGAGACCTTCAAGCTGGGCGACTTCGAGGGCAAGGCCACGGAAGATGACGTGAAGGTTATCAATGTAGACCTGCCCTATAGTTACAACAATAATGGCACAATAAATTATACAGAGGTCGATAAGCTTGTTGCCAGTTGGACTACGGCTATCGGGAACAAGGTTTCGCTTACAACCTCCCCCGATGATACCGTGATAAAGTCCGGCGAGAAGAAGCTGACCTTCACCGGCGGAACAGCAGGCGATGAGGACGTAAACGGCGACGGCGACAATGATTATCTGACCGTTACCCCAGCGACTGAATCAAAAGTTAAGGTTCAGACCAAGAAGTCTGGGGAGGCTGTTGAGGTCACTATAAAGGTCCGCGTTCCGGTGAAGAACCCCGACGCTGAGCTTACCGGCATCCAGATTGTCGACGATGCATATGTGACCAGCCCCGTTGATCAGGAAGCAAATTACACCCAGTACGTTGCCATTGATAAGGGCAGCCGTAACATTACCGTTAATCTGCCCACCAACATGAAGAAGGACGCAAACGAGGACACCGGCTATGCACTGTCCATCAACGTATGGGGCGCGAAGAACTCGTACATTGAGCTGGCCGAGGGTCGCGTAAGCGGAAGCAATGCGTTTGCCAACGATGGCAGCAACAATGATGGCAAGGGACGTAAGCTTGACGGCGGCGAAGCTACATCTGCAACTCCCATCAACGTCTCCAAGCCCGTCACCCTGAAGGTCATCTCCGAGGATGAGGCTACCACCCTGCTTTACACCTTGACCGTCAAGGAGTCTACAAGCTCCGCCGCCACCCTGAGCTCTCTCAAGGTCGTTAACGACAAGGGCGAGGAAGTGGGCACTGTTAAGGCCAGCGGCAAGGATTATACCATTACACTGCCTTATAAGTATGGCGAGGATGACCCCGACCCCGCTGACCTGACGGTTATTGCCACTGCTTCAAGCTCCGCTAAAATTGGGTATGCGCCTGGGCATGATCTTGTTGGAAGCTCAACTCCGGCAGTTAATGCCGTGACTGCTGTTTATACAAGCGGCGAAGTGACTGCGTTAACTAGTGATGGCGATTTGACAATATGTGGACAGACCACTTCTATTACGGTTTCGACACAGGATAACCTTGAAAAACAGCTTGGTGCGTGGGTAACTGATCACAGCAGTGATTTTGACGGTTGGAGTGTTGCTGTTGGCGATGACAAAAAGTCAATCACCTTTACAGCCACAACTCCAGGAGCGGTAGGCGGAGATGGCCCTGCGACCGCACCTACAGGGGCTACCGTAGTGACTGAAGGCGTGGACGCTGCCGATGAAGTTCCCGGCGCTGACGTGGAGTGGACTCCCTTCGTGAAGGACGAAAGCATTGGCACTCTTGTTGAGGAGAGTTCCGGCATTGTGCTGCCCCTGGCCAGCAAGGACGTTGACGCAAGCACCAACCCCGAAGTGGAAAACAAGTTCATGCTCAAGGTCTTCAACGGCGCGGACAACGGCTCCAATGTGTACAAGGTTACCATCAAAAAGGCCGACCCCAGCAAAGAAGCTGTTATCAAGTCCGCTAAGGTGACCAAGGACGAGCACCGCGCAAACATGACCGAGTATAACACCACCGTAAGGACCCGTGACGCAAAGGATACCAGCGTTATCACTGTCAGCGAGCTGCCCTACGCTCTGGAGTCTGTCGCGGATATGCGCTTCTCTGAGCTGGAGGTCAGCGACGAGGCTCATGTGGTGATTGTTCCGAATCCCGCTGTTCCGTCTCCGACTCCGGAAGCAAATAACGAAATGGCTGTCGATAAAGATTCCAACGACAACAGCAAGCCCTTCTCCGTTGGCGCCGGCGAAAATCGCTGGGACAAAAAGAATAAGTTTGTTGAGGTTTGGGTCTTCAGCGAGGCCGACTGGTACAAAGCCACTGGCGTGAATGGCACTATCGGAAACGCCACGAGAGCTCTTGCTACCAAGATTTACAAGATGTCCGCGACCTATGCCGCGGCTGAGTTGGGCTCCAATTTGATTAGTGTTAAGAGCACGCTTGACCCGAGAGTTGAGGTTGACTATAGGTCAAAAACTGTTACTCTTACAGTACCGTACACTTATGTACAGGCCAACAAGCCTGCAAGCATAACAGACCCCAATTACGGCCTGTTCTCTCTTGATATGGACGTGAGCAAGCTGGCAACAGTTAAGGCAAATTCCACCGCAGGTGCTGCAATCACACCTGATAAGGGCGATGCAGACACTGTAGGCCGCACTATGTTTAAGGTTACCGGCACTACAGAGGCTCCCAAGTTGGAAGATAGTGCTCATGACGGCGTGGCAATTACAAAGTTCACTGTTGTTGCTGAAGCCGAAGGAAAGAACACCAGCGACTACAACGTGGTCGTGAAGGTTGCCAAGGTTGAGACCAGCTATGAGATCAAGAGCATTGCCGCCGCCGGCAAGAGCGCTGTTAAGAGCGAGGACGGCGAGACCTGGACCCTGACGATCCCCGCCGACCTGGAGAAGCTCCAGCTGGTGGACATCGTGACCGTTTCCAAGCTGGCCGCTGTAGAGGTGGACGGCGCTCCCTATGATCCCGAGACCTACTACGACCTGGGCGACGACCTGAAGATCCAGGTGACCGCCGAGAACGAAGACGCCTTCACCTACACCCTCAAGATTGAGGAGGACACCAACCAGAGCAGCGACGCTACACTGAGCGAGGTCAAGGTGGGCGAGTACGAAGTCACCAAGTCCGGCAGCGATTATACCGTCAAGGTGCCCGAGGGCACAGACGTTACCAAGCTGCCCCTGGCCCTGACCGCCACGGACAGCAAGATCAAGGGCATCACCGTCAACGGCACAGCCTATACCGAGGGTATGGAGGTCGACCTGACCACAGCCGCCACCATCGTGGTGACCGCTGAGGACGGCTCCACCGCTACCTACACCCTGACCGCTGTCACCGGCGACGTTCAGAAGCCCAGCGACAAGTACACCGACATTCCTGCCGGAGCCATGGGCGACTATATAAAGGCCGCCATCGACAACGGCATTATGGTGGGCACCTCTGAAACCAAGTTCAGCCCCAATGTTGACATTCCCCGCTGGCAGTTCGCTCTGCTGATTGCCCGCGCTGACCTGAGGATCAAGAACGCTGATATCACCAGCGCGGCCGAGGCCGACGCCGAGCTCAAGAAGCTCTATAGCGGCACACCGGCGTTCAGCGATCCCAAGAACAACGAGCTTTACGACGCCGCTATCGAGTATTGCAGCAAGAACAAGATCATCAGCGGTATCGGAAATAACAAGTTCGATCCCAACGGCAAGGTGAACCGTCTCCAGGCTGCCCGCATGATCTCCGACTGGACTGGTGTCACGGATGCGACCAAGACCGAGAACACCCATGACATCAAGGACTGGAACAAGATCAACTGGGGTAAGCATTACGTGAACTCCGTTTACGACGCAGGGTTCATGCAGGGCCGCACCAACGGCAACTTCGGGCCCCAGGACGTCCTGAAGCGCAGTGAGGCCGCCGTAGTCATCATGAAGGCTTACGAGTACATGGCCGATAAATAAGGTTTCAACTCACCTAAATTTTATGATTACCCCATAAAGGCGAAGGGGGCGGAGTTTTCCGCCCTCTTTGCTGTTGGTTTAAAAAACATAAGCAGAGCGGCCTTACATCAAGGCCGCTCTGCTGCTTTCTAAAATAACCGGCAAACCCTATCAAAATTGCCGGAAACGCCCGTACCGAGCCGCTAAAAGCTCTTCTACCGATAGGGACATGAGCGCAGGAAGCTCTGAGGAGAGCAGAGACTTAACCTGCGCATAGGTCGCGCTGACGTCCTCCTCAGTAATTATCTGTTCCACCACGCCCAATTCCTTCATATCCTGCGCAGTCAGTTTCAAACACTCGGCCGCGTCCTTGACCTTTTTGGCGTCCTTCCAAAGTATACTCGCGCAGCCCTCGGGCGAGATCACCGAGTACATGGCGTTCTCCAATATCCACACCCGGTCGGCCAACGCCAGCGCTAATGCGCCGCCGCTGCCGCCTTCGCCTATAAGTATGGATATTACTGGGGTGCGAAGCGTGGAAAGCTCGATCAAATTCTCAGCGATTGCCTGAGCCTGGCCCCGCTCTTCAGCTCCAAGTCCACAGTATGCCCCTGAGGTATCCACCAGACAGACTACCGGCCGGCGGAACTTTTCCGCCTGCTTCATTAGTCTTAAGGCTTTACGGTAGCCCTCGGGGCTGGGCATCCCGAAGTTTCTCTTCAGCCTTTCCTTAGTGTCCGTCCCCTTCTCAATGGCAATGACAGTCACCGGCACACCCTCCAAAGTGGCAATGCCGCCTACAATAGCAGGGTCGTCTCCAAAGCGTCTGTCGCCGTGCAGCTCAATAAAACTATCAAAAATATTCTCAATATACGAGGTACCCGTGGGCCGTCCCTTGGACCGGGCAAGCATGACCTTATCATATGCACTCATTACAGCTCGCCCTCCCCTTTTTCTTTCTCCGCAGTCCCCATTTGGTGCAGTCTAAGCAGGCTGGCAATGGTCTCCCTCTGTTCATGCCTGGGCACTATCAGATCCACAAAGCCATGGTCCAAAAGAAATTCCGCTGTTTGGAAGCCCTGGGGCAGTTTCTTTCGTATAGTCTGCTCAATAACCCTTGGCCCGGCAAACCCGATCGTGGCCCCCGGCTCGGCCATAATAATGTCGCCGTCCATAGCAAAGCTGGCCGTCACTCCGCCAAGGGTGGGATCTGTTAGAACTGTAAGGTATAAAAGCCCCGCGTTACTATGCCGCCGGACCGCCGCGCTGGTCTTGGCCATCTGCATAAGGGATAGTATGCCCTCCTGCATCCGCGCCCCGCCGGACACAGTGAAGCCAACCACAGAAAGGTGGAGCTCCACGGCGGATTCGAACAGACGGGTTATCTTTTCACCCACGACAGTACCCATGCTGCCCATCATAAAGTTTGGGTCCATCACAAACAACGCGCAGGGGTACTGCCCAATCTCAGCCGTGCCGCAGACTACCGCATCCTTCTCTCTGGAGGAGAGCCGCGCGTTTCTGAGCTTTTGATCATAGCCGGGGAAGTCCAGTATGTCCCGGCTCATGAGTTCTCCGTTCAGCTCCCGGAAACTGCCCTCGTCGGTGATATAGGCGATGCGTTCTCTGGGGGTTATCCTGAAATGGTAGCCGCAGGCGGTGCACACGTTCATATTTTCCTGAAGGTCGCTTAACGGCAGTTGGACGCCGCATCGGGGGCACGTACTGCGGATACCGGCGTCCTCGGCCTCCTTGCCGCCCTTCTCCAATTCGTTCTGGGGCGATCGGAAAAGTCCCATTAAATTCATAAGCTGCAACCTCTCCTTATATTAAGTCACTTATCCTTGAGCTTGGGCTTAAAATACCTGATAAAATCTGTATAATAATCTCCCGCCCTAAAGCGCCTGTCGCGGACTATACCAATTTGTTCCTCAATATTGTTGTCCACACCGTCAATTATCAGCTCGCAGAGAGCCGACTGCATCTTTCGTATAGCCTCCTCCCTGGTAGAAGAATATACGATAAGCTTGCCGAGCATGGAGTCATAATAGGGCGAAATGTCACAGCCCTGATAAAGAAAACTGTCAAACCGCACCCAGGGACCGCCCGGCGGATGGAAGAACTTAACACGACTGGCCTTAATAGCGTTTATCCTGCATTCAATAGCCGCCCCTTGCAAGTGGATATCCTGTTGTGTAAAGTCCAACGGCACCCCCGCGGCGATGCGTATCTGCCACTTTACAATATCTATGCCGGTGACAAGCTCTGTAACAGGGTGCTCCACCTGTAAGCGGGTGTTCATCTCCATAAAGTAGAATTGCCCGGATTTGTCCATTAAAAATTCCACCGTGCCGGCATTGGTATACTCCGCCGCCTGGGCGGCGTTGGCGGCGGCAGCAATAAGCTTTTCTCTGGTTCCGGGAGTTACCCCCGGAGAAGGGGATTCCTCAATAAGCTTTTGATGGTTCTTTTGGATGGAGCACTCTCGCTCGCCCAAACAGACGATATGCCCCTCCTGGTCCGCCAGCAGCTGCACCTCAATGTGTTTTGAAGGGGCCAGATATTTTTCCATATACACCCGGCCGTCCCCAAAAGCCTTTTCAGCTTCGGCAGAAGCTGTGCAAAAGGCCCGCTCTATGTCCTCGGGGCGTTCCACAAGGCGTATGCCCTTACCACCGCCGCCGGCGCTGGCCTTTATCATCACCGGGTAGCCGATAGCTTCAGCGGCCTTTAAGGCCTCCACCGGGCTGGAAAGCACATCTGTCCCGGGGGTAGTGGGGACGCCGTTTTCCCTCATAAGCTTCCGAGCGGCCTCCTTGTCGCCCATCCTTGAGATAACCTCGGCGCTGGGCCCGATAAAGGTCAAGCCATATTGCCGGCATAGCCGGGCAAATTCCGCGTTTTCCGACAGGAAGCCATACCCGGGATGGATGGCCTGGGCCCCGGTAGCCAGCGCCGCGCTGATTATTCTTTTTGCGTCAAGGTAGCTGTCCTCCGCGCGGGAACCACCCACACACACGGCCTGGTCGGCAAGGGCGGTATGCAGGGACTCTTTATCTGCCTGAGAGTAGACAGCCACGGTGGAGATGCCCATCTCCTTGCAGGCGCGGATAATGCGTATGGCTATCTCGCCCCGGTTAGCTATGAGTATCTTTGTAAACACAAGCCCGCCCCTTTCTTTAATCCCCGGTCTTTACCAGCGCGAAGGAGAACTCCGCCGACACGCATACCTTGCCGTCAACGCTGCCTATACCCTTGGCAAAGTAAAAATTCCCCCGGCTGCGTACAAGCTCGCACTGGGTCTCGAAAATATCGCCGGGCTTTACCTGCCCCCGGAATTTTACGTTATTGAGGCCGGTGTAGAGTGGGGTCATACCCTCGGCTTTTCCGAGCAGAAGCACACAGGCAGACTGTGCCAGCATCTCGCACTGTATAACGCCGGGCACCACCGGGTTTCCCGGGAAATGGCCCTGTAGAAAGAATTCGTCTCCACGCACACGGTACTTCCCGCAGGACCTGCCGTCCACCAGCTCCACTTCGTCCACAAGCAGCATGGGTTCCCTATGGGGCAGTATATTCTTTATCTCGTCACGGTTCATAGCGGACCTCCTTAATATTACGGCGCGATACGGAACAGGGGCTGGTTGTACTCTACCACCTGCCCATTGCCCACGCAGACCTCCACCACGGTGCCGTCCACCTCGGAGGGGATCTCGTTCATCAGCTTCATTGCCTCAATGATACAGAGGGTATCGCCCTTCTTTACATGGGAGCCAACCTCAACATAGGGGCTGCTCTCCGGCGAAGCCGCCGCGTAGAATACTCCCACAGTTGGGGAGAGCACCAGCGATCCTTTCTTTGGCGCGGGCTCCGGCTCCACAGGGGCCGTCACAAAGGGGGAGACGGAGGGGGCCCCAGCCTGGGCCGGTTCAGGCGCGGACTTGCGCTCCAGCTTTAGGCTTATCCCCTCCTGGGCCAGCTCCAAGGAAGTCAGGCCGTTCTCCTTCATCAGTTTTGCCAGGTTCTCGATCGACTTTACGTCCATTATATGAAACCTCCCGGAAATTATAGTCTGCGGAAAGCTAAGTAGGCGTTATGGCCGCCAAAGCCCAGAGAGGCCGACAGAGCCAATTCAATGTCAGCGCTGCGGGCGTTATTAGGCACATAGTCCAGATCACAGGCTGGGTCAGGCTCCTGATAGCCGATGGTGGGCGGCACAACGCCTTCACTAAGCGCCATAACACAAGCAATGGCCTCAACAGCACCCGCCGCCCCCAGCATATGCCCGGTCATGGATTTGGTGGAGCTTATCACACAGGCCCGGGCAGCCTCCTCCCCAAGGCCCTTCTTAATAGCAAGGGTTTCACAGGCATCGTTAAGGGGGGTGCTGGTGCCATGGGCGTTGATATAGAGCTTATGGGGATCCACATAGCCTCCGGCTTCGTCTAGGGCCAGTTTCAAGGCCCTGGCCCCGCCCTTGCCCTCGGGGTCCGGGGCGGTGATATGGTGTGCGTCGCAGGTGGCCCCATAGCCGCAGAGCTCGCCGTATATGACAGCCCCACGGGATTTTGCGTGCTCATACTCCTCCAGCATCAAAGCCCCCGCTCCTTCACCCATAACAAAACCGTTCCGTCTGGCGTCAAAGGGAACACAGGCGCTCGCGGGGTCCTCGGTGGTGGACAGGGCTTTCATATTGGAGAACCCAGCCAGTCCTAGGGGCACGATAGCGGCCTCCGCGCCGCCGGCCAGTGCCGCCGTCAGGTAGCCATGCTTTATGGCCCGATAGGCCTCGCCGATGGCGTTATTGCCGGTGGCACAGGCCGTAACGGAGGAAACGGCGGCTCCCTGGAAATTATACTTGATGGCGATAAGTCCGCCCGCCATGTTTATAATGAGGGCAGGGATGAAGAAAGGGGACACCCTACGGGGGCCCTTCTCCAGCATAAGCTTCTGCTGCTCCTCAAAGGTGCCGATGCCACCTATGCCGGAGCCAAAGTATACGCCTATTTTCTCAGAGGGCAGGGAACCCTGTATCCTGCTGGCCTCCACCGCCTGGGCGGCGGCAGCCAGGGCATACTGGCAGAACACATCATATTTGCGGAGCTCAGCCTTCTCCATATAGCGGGAGGGGTCAAAATCCTTGACCTCGGCGGCCACCTTTACTTTAAATTCAGCGGTATCGAACTTGGTGACGGGGCCTATGCCGCATTTACCCGAGACCAGCCCCTGCCAGAAGCTCTCCACATCGTTGCCGATAGGCGTAACAGCGCCCATGCCGGTTACCACGACACGGTTCAACTAAATCATCCTCTCTTATTTTAACGCATTTCAACTAAGATTGCAATACCATTTAATCTGGTTTTTGAAATTATATGAAAAATTTTAAGTGGCAAGCCCGCCGTCTACCCTGATGGTCTCGCCGGTAATATAGTCAGATTCCGGCGAAGCCAAAAACAACGCCACATTGGCCACGTCCTCCGGGGAGCCCATGCGCTTCATGGGCACCTGTATGAGAAGGGGGTTATCCTCCTTGATGTCCTTGGTCATATCGGTCTTGATAAAGCCCGGGGCTATGCAGTTGCAGCAGACCCCACGGCTGCCAAGTTCCTTGGCCACAGACTTTGACATACCGATAAGTCCGGCCTTGGACGCGGCATAGTTTACCTGCCCGGCGTTGCCCACAAGGCCCGCAATAGAACTGATATTGATTATCTTGCCATAGCGCTTGCGCATAAAATCCCTATAGCAGGCCCTTATCATGTGGAACGCGCCCTTTAGATTGATATCCAGCACCATGTCGTAGTCCTCGTCCTTCATGCCCACCATCAAAGTGTCCCGGGTGACCCCGGCGTTATTCACCAGTATATCTATCTGGCCCAGGTCCTTCTTTACAGCAGAAACAGTCTCATTAACTGCGGCCTCGTCCCGTACGTCGCACACATAGAGCCGCGCCCTGCGGCCCAGGGCCTCTATCTCCCCCCGGGTTTCCTCTGCGGGCTCGTTGGGCCCCACATACGCTATGGCAATATCCGCGCCGTTCTCTGCCAGCTTCAGCGCTATGGCCTTGCCCAAGCCCTGGGACCCGCCGGTTACAAGCGCTATCTTTCCTTCCAGCTTCATCTAAAAGCCTCCTTTACATAAGCCCGCTCAAAGCGGCCTTCAATGTCTCCTGGTCCTGCACCTGGAGGACCTTCGCGGTCTTCACCGTCTTCTTTATCAGCCCGCACAGGGTCTTCCCCGGGCCGCACTCAAGAAAAGTGTCAACACCTTCTGCGGCCAGCGATTCAATAGTCTCCTGCCAGCGGACAGGACTCTTCACCTGGTTTACCAGCAGCTCCCTGGCCGAAGCGGCGGTATAGGGCTTAGCGTTCAGATTGGCGTACAGCGGGAGGCGCGGCTCGCCTGTCTCCACTGTAGACAAATACCCAGCCAGCTCCCCAGCGGCGCTCTCCATAAAGGGGGAGTGGAATCCGCCGCTGACAGCCAGGGGCGCGGCCCGCCCGCCCTCGGCCTTTACAAGCTCCTGAAATTCCTTTAACTGTCCGGGTTCCCCGGCCACCACCAGCTGGCCGGGACAGTTATAGTTCACAGGCCAGACTTTAGAGAAGCTCCCGCAGAGTTCCTCTACCTTCTCATTGGACAGCTTCAAAACAGCCGCCATGCTGCCGGGGTTCTCCACGGCGGCCTTCTGCATGGCTTCGGCGCGTCTGCATACAAACTTAAAGCCCGACTCGTCCGTAAAGACACCCGCGAACGCCGCCGCGGCAGCTTCACCCAGAGAAAATCCTGCCACATAGTCGGCATGGACGCCCCTTTCCTCCAGAGCCCGGGCCGCTGCAAGGTCAACGCAGTATAGGCAAGGCTGGGTGTTTTTTGTGACAGACAGCTCCTCTGCCGTGCCGGAAAAGCACTGTTTTGAAGTTCCCGGGCGCAGGCTGTCCGCCATATCAAAAACAGCTTTAGCGGCAGCGCTCGCCTCACAGAGAGACTGCCCCATCCCCGGGTACTGGGCCCCCTGGCCCGAAAAGACGAAAGCTATCTTACCCATTTCGCCGCCCCTTTCAGCACTTCCTCCGCTTCAGAAAACATCTCGGAAATTATCTCTGCGGCGGGCTGCTCTTTATTCACCATCCCGGCTATCTGCCCGGCCAAAAAGTCCCCGGTCTTCTCGTCGCCCTCTACTGCCGCCCGATACAGGGCCCCACGGCCCAGCTCCTCCAGCTCCTCGTCGGAGATCTGGCTGTATTCGGCCTTAAAGAAATCCTTTGCGAACTGGTTCTTTATCTGCCGCACCGGGTGGCCCAGCCGCTTGCCGGTGACCATAGTGGCGATATCGTTGGCCTTCAGCACCTTTTTCTTATAGTTCGGGTGCACTCCACACTCGTTGGCCACTAAAAACCTGGTGCCCACCTGCACGCCCACCGCGCCCAGCTGGAACGCGGCGGCTATGCCCCGGCCGTCGGCTATGCCTCCAGCCGCCAGCACAGGCAGGTCCGTGGCGTCGCAGACCTGGGGCACCAGCACCATTGTGGTAAGGTCCCCCACATGCCCGCCGGACTCGCCGCCCTCGGCTATTATGGCGGAGGCCCCGGCCTTGGTTACAAGCTTCGCCATGGCCACAGAGGCCACCACGGGCACCACCTTCACTCCTGCCTCCAGCCACATGGGCATGAACTTGGAGGGGTTCCCCGCGCCGGTGGTCACCACGGCCACATGCTCCTTCGCCGCCAGCTCGGCCACTTCGGCGGCGAAGGGCGACATGAGCATGATGTTCACGCCAAAGGGTCTGTCAGTCAGAGAGCGTGCCAGGTCTATCTGCTCCTTGAGGTACTGGGCGTTGGCGTTCATGGCTGAGATTATCCCCAGCCCTCCGCCGTTTGACACGGCCGCCGCCAGCTTCCCGTCGGATATCCAGGCCATGCCCCCCTGGAAAATGGGGTATTCTATACCCAAAAGTTCGCATAACGGAGTCTTTATCATAAGCTTAATATTCCTCCCGAAAAAGAATTTACCACCTGATAACGCAGGCCGCGCTGGAGAGCCCGCCGCCGAAGGCCGCCATCACCACATAGTCACCTGGCTTTATCAGCCCCGAGCGAGCCGCTTTATCCAGTAGTATGGGCTCGCTTGCCGAGGAGGTGTTCCCCACCTCCTGGATGTTCACCAGAAACTTCTCCGCGGCTATCTCCGGCAGCCGCCTTGCGGCCTCGTTGATTATTCTGAGGTTGGCCTGATGGGGTATCACCACGGAAACCTGTTCGCCGGAAATGCCCGCCTGCTTCATTACGGAGCGTATATCGTTCACCATGGAGGTGACCGCGAATTTATAGGTTTCCTGGCCCTTCATGTGCACGCAGCTCTTGTTCTGCTCCACCTGATAGAAGGGGGAGTTGCCCCAGCCGGTGGGGATGTCAATAACGTCGTTGCCCCCCTGGGTGTGCAGCTCTGAGGCCAGATAACTGTCTCCCTGCCCCAGCACCGCCGCTCCCGCGCCGTCGCCGAAGATACAGCAGGTGGAGCGGTCAGTCCAGTCGATAAGCCCGCTCATGCGTTCGCTGCTGACCACCAACGCCTTTTTTACCGTGCCCCGTGAGAAGAAGCCGGCAGCTATCTCCAGCCCGAATAAAAAACCCGGGCAGGCGGCGTTTATATCAAAGGCCGGGCATTTTGCCCCAAGCTTATTCTGCACCATGCTTGCCATACCGGGGGAGATGCTGTCCGCGCTGACAGAGGCGCCGAGGATAAGGTCCAGTTCCGAAGCGCTTACCCCGGCGGACTCCAGGGCCCGGGCGGCGGCGGCGGCCGCCATGTCTGTATTGCTCTCGGTGGTGCACACGTGCCGCTCCTTAACGCCTACCCGCTTTGTTATCCACTCGTCCGAGGTGTCCACCATCCGGGACAGTTCCTCATTGGTTATAACCTTTTCCGGCAGGAAGCTGCCTGTTCCAAGTATCTGAAAGCTCATATTCTTCTAGCTCCTCTCTGCGAGAGCCGGGGATATTATCAAGGCTCACAACTCTCTTATTATAAAGGATTTCCCAGGGTTTGTCAATGAGGGCGGGCCCCGGGACGGGAAGCTATTTTGGCTATCCTCATGCGGTTATAGCGTTGTATGACCGCAAATGACATATCAAAGGCCGCACCCAGCACAGAGGTCACAAAAAACACCCAGAATGACCCGAACCAAAGGGAGGCCCCAAGGGGGACAAAGCTCAAAAGGGCGCTTACCTCATGCACCCGCTCGGAGCAGCACATATTGACGGCGATCTCCTCCCAGCCGTGCAGCCGGGGAGAGAAGGCCTCGGGGCTGTAGGTGGGCATCTTGTCCTTCCATTCCCTCACCCTTAAGGCATTATATACCTTCTGCTCCCAGGGCCGCGTCCTGTACCAGCCTTTGGTATAATTCGGGCGCATAAAAGCCGGGCTGCCCAGTGCCGCGCCCAAAAGAATTAAAACAGTCGTCAGCTTCGTCGCCTTAGGCATAAAACCATTTTACCTTCTGCACAAAATTCTTCGCGTCTCTATACCCGGCCTTTTCGTAGAAATGGGCGTGCATCTCATCATTGACCGAGCTTAGCTCGATACCCGCAGCCCCCAGTTTTTGGACCCTTTTCTCGGTCTCCTCCAAGAGCGCCGAGCCCAGTCCCTTCCCCTGACGCGTGTGCTCAATGACGATCTCCTCCAGCATAAAGGAAATAAGATCGTCATACTGCTTGAAATACCCCATGACAAAGCCCGCAGGGCCTTCCCCGTCCTCAAGGAGCAGCCCCCAGCCGCCGTCCATACCAAGCACCTGGCGTATGCGCTTTCCGGCGGTTTCCTCCGTCCATTCTCCCTCCTCGCAGGTATTATAATAGCCGATATAGAGGGGCAGTACGCTCTGAACATCCTTCAAAGTCATCTCACGATACATTAAAACTCTCCTAAATAAAATTCATGGTAATTTCATCACGTTCAAAACCATGCCCTGCTCCGTGATGTCTATTATCCCGTAGGTGGGCTCCCACCCGCTGAGCCGACCGGGGTTCATGATATACAGGCCGTCCTCGTAATCCTCTCGGGGCTGGTGTGTGTGACCGAAAAGCAGGATGTCGGCCTTTCTTGAGCGGGCCTCGCTGATGATGGTATAGTCCCCGGACTTCACGCCGTAATTATGGCCGTGGGTATAAAATATCTTTTTCCCCCCGGCCATATACTCCCCGCTCTCGGGCATGGCGCTGCCCCAGTCGCAGTTGCCTCTGACCTGTAGGAAGGTCTTATTCGGAAAAGAGAACCTGACTTTTTCAACGTCGTCCCCGCCGTCGCCGAGATGTATGACTATATCGGCCCCCTGCTGGGCCAGAATAGCCCGGCGCAGGCGTCCAAAGTCCCCATGGGTGTCCGATGTGACTAAAATGCGCATAAAAACCGCTCCTATCCGATAAATATGTATTTGAGAATCAACCTGGGCCCTTCCGCATATTATGGAGAGAAGCCATATAGTAAGGGAGGGCACGTAAAATGAACGAAAGCAATATGGATAACGGCAGGCTTGAGTCCCTGCTGAAGATAACCGCCCAGCGCTTGGGCTCCACACCTGAGGAGCTGAAGCGGGCCGCACAGAACGGCACGCTCTCGAAGCTCCTGGGAAACGTCGCAGAGGGGGACAGCGCCGCCCTGCAGAAGGTGCTGTCGGATCCGGAGGCGGCGAAGAAGCTGCTGGCGACGCCCCAGGCGCAGAAGCTTTTGCAGATGCTCCAGGGCGGGAAAAAATAACGTAAGAGAGGGGGGCTCTGCATATGGAGGGCCTGGAGCAACAGCTTAGTCAGATATTGTCCGACCCGGACAGCATGAAGCAGATACAGAGCATGATGAGCTCTCTGGGACTTGGCCAGCAGGCAGGGGGGGACACTACCGGAGCTCAGCCCGCAGCAGCTCCCCTTCCCCCTGCGCCGGCTCCCGCCCCAGCGCCGGATCTGTCCGCGCTTGCCGGAATGCTTGGGGCGCTGGGGGGTGCCAGTCCGGCACCCCAGGCGCAGTCCACCGCCCTTGCCGGGCCGGATACCATAGGCATGGTGGCAAAGCTTGCCCCCGTGCTCAGCCAGCTGAACCGGGAGGACGACTCCACCCGGCTGCTCATGGCCCTTCGCCCTCTGCTGGGCGAGGAGCGGCGAAGGAAGATAGACGAAGCGGTAAAAATATTGCAGCTGATGCGATTGCTGCCAATGCTTCGGGATATGGGCGGCCTGCCCGGGCTGATGCCGGGGCTGGGCATATAAGGAGGTGGAGCCATGCCGGAGATGGATATGCGGCGTATGCAGGAGGAGGCGGCCCGCAGGGCCCGAGAGATGCAGTCCAGGGCAAGGCCGGGCAGGCAGCGGCCTGTAAACCAGCCGGCGCCCGAGCGGCCTGTCCAAGAGGAGAAGCCCTCCGGGCAGCCCGAGCCGCCCGCCCCTGAGCCCATAGCGCAGCCTGTAGCTGTTCCGCCGGCTTCGCCCCCGCCAAGCCTTCTGGAGGAATTATTTAAGGACCGGGAGCGGACCATGCTGCTGGCTCTGCTGCTCATGCTTGGGGGCGAGGAGGGGAACAACGAGTTGATGTTTGCCCTGCTGTTCCTGCTGATGTAGACTAAAGGCGCTGATAAAAAGCGCCTTTTTCTATTAGTAAATGGTCCCGCCGCCTATGACGGTATCACAGTCATAGAGCACCACGGCCTGGCCCCGGGTCACGGCCCGCTGGGGCTTATCAAAGCGCACCTCCATTTCCTCCGGCCCGGTCTGCACCACCGTGGCAGGCTGTTCCTTATGCCTATAGCGTATCTTCGCCGTGACCCGCATAGGCGATGGTATACTGTCCACGGCGATGAGGTTCAGATCCCGGGCCGTGAGCCTGTCCGAAAACAGCTCCGCTTCTTCCCCGAGAAGGACCCGGTTATTGTCCGGGTCTATCCCGCATACATACATGGGCTGGGGAAAGGAGAGGCCCAGCCCCTTGCGCTGGCCGACGGTGTACCGTATTATGCCCCTGTGACTGCCGTATACCTGCCCCGCAGTGCCCACAAAGTCCCCGGGCTCCGCCGGGGTATTTGTATACTGCTCGATAAACCTGGCGTAATCCCCGTCGGGCACAAAGCATATGTCCTGACTCTCCTGCCGGTGGGCGTTTATGAACCCGGCCTCCTCCGCAAGCCGGCGCACCTGGGCCTTTGTAAGCCCGCCAAGGGGCAGCAGAAGGTGTGAAAGCTGGTCCTGGGTAAGATTATACAGAAAGTAGCTCTGATCCTTGTCTTCGTCCAGACCCTTTTTTAAAAGCCATCTCCCGGAGCGCTCCACCCGGGCATAGTGCCCTGTGGCCACATGAGAGCAGTCTGTCTCGGCCGCCCGGCGAAAGAGCTTGCCAAGCTTTATATAGCGGTTGCAGCTGATACAGGGGTTTGGGGTCTCGCCCTTCTGATAGGCCGTTATGAACCGTTCCAGCACCTCCCGCCGGAAATCCTCGGAGAAGTTGAACACATAGAAGGGCATACCGAGCCCCATGGCCACGCTTCGGGCGGTCTCGGCGCTCTCTAAAGAGCAGCAGGCCTTTTCCCCCCGGAGCCCCTCTTTGTCCTCCCCGCCGGGGAACAGCTTTAAAAGCACCCCCATGCCCTCATACCCCTGCCGCTTGAGTAGCAGGGCCGCCACAGAGGAGTCCACCCCGCCGCTCATGGCCACAAGCACCCGGGAACCGTTATCTGCGCTCATAGGGCTGAAATGTCCAGGCCCAGGCTGTTTTCCCGGAAGAATTCCCGGAGCTTGCCCCTGATGGTCTCCACGCCGCCCACAGCGTCGCTCTCGAGGTTCACCGGCAGTATGGGGTCGTGGACCGATAGTCGAACCAGAAACCAGCCCTGGCCCTCGCCCTTAGGGAAGGAGACCCGGAGCCCCTCGCGGTTGTCCGGGGCTATCCGCCATCCCTTGGCAATGGCGCAGGCTTCAAGACTTTGGATAAGCTCCTGGCCCCGGGCCCGGAAATCTTTTTCGAGTATCGGTATCCGCACCTCGAGAGTTTCGGCGGGCTCCCGCAGGCCGCTCAGCATATCCTCCAGCTCTCCGCCCTCCCGGCGCAGCTTCACAAGCTTAACGATTATCTTCGTCACCAGATATGCCCCGTCGTCCAGAAAGTAGTTCTCCCGAAGGGCCGCATGGCCGCTGGTCTCGATGGCCAGGGGACAGTCCACGCCCTCCTTATTCAGCCGCAGGGCCTCGTTTATCACGTTTTTATATCCCCGCCGGAACCGATGGTGCTTGCCTCCCAGGGCGTCCTCTATATACTCTTTTAGGCCGTCGGAGGTGATGGAGTCGGTGACCACCGTGCCGCCGGGGGAGTCCTCCAGCGCTATGGCCGAGGCCAGTGCCACCAGGCGGTTGCGGTTTATCTCCCGGCCATGGCGGTCCACCACCCCCGCCCGGTCAACGTCCGTGTCGAAGATTATGCCCAGGTCCGCCCCGGACTCGGTGACTGCCCGGGCGGCAAAGCCCATGGCCTCCTCGTTCTCCGGGTTGGGGATATGGTTGGGGAACCTGCCGTCCGGCTCCAGGAACCGGCTGCCGCTGATATCCGCACCCAAAGGGGCCAGGACCTTCTCGGCATAGAAGCCCCCTGCGCCGTTGCCCGCGTCCACGGTGATATGGAAACCCGAAAGGGGCCTATGGTAGTCCGGGGCGTTTACTCCCTTCTCTATAAGCTCCCGAAGATGGGCGGCGTACCGCTCCATATGGTCCGACTCCTGCCAGCTGCCCCCGGGGGACCGCCCGGGACAGCTGCCCTCCTCCGCCAAGGAGAGCAGCTCTGTAAGGTCCGGGCTGTCCAGCCCGCCGTCCTTTGTGAAAAATTTAAGGCCGTTCCTGTGGAAGGGGTGGTGGCTGGCGGTTATCTGAATGGCGCAGTCGCAGGGTATGTCCAGCACCGCCATAAACATAGAGGGCGTGGAGGCCAGCCCGCAGTCGTAGCAGGTCACGCCGCAGGGGAGAAGCGCCTCTTTAAGGGCTGCGGCTATCCGGGGCCCAGAGAGCCTTGAATCCCTGCCCACCGCCAGCTTCAGCTGGTTTGCTGGTATATCCATATGCCTTTCGCACCAGACTAAGAAGGCCCGGGCAATATCAGCTACGGCATCATCGGTCAGCTGCACAGGCCCGTCCTCCGGGGTCTCAAGGGCCGTGCCCCGCACGTCCGTGCCGCTTTTGAGATACATGTAGTTCAATAAACTCACTCCTTTTACCGCTTGGCATTATATATGTTATTGTACCAGAAGCGGGGGAGATAATCAATCCTTTTTGCGCGGCCCGCGCCTTCCGCCGCACTTGACCGCCGCAGGGGGTTATGGTATAATCATCATATATTTTTATCCGAGGGAGCTTTCGAAGCGGAGGTGTAAAGTCCTATGTGGGCATTTATAAAGAAGCAGGTGCTCTGGTTCATGGACCGCATAACCCGGGACCGGCTGGACTCCTCTGCGGCACACAGCGCCTTTTTCCTTATCACCTCCTTCCTGCCCTTTTTGGCGTTTCTTCTGACCCTTATGCAGAGGATACACTTCTCCTCTGGGGTCACCATGATAGAGGCGGCGCTGAACCTTCTGCCGGAGGCCTTCTCCGCAGCTTTGGGCGAGATAATCCCAAGCCCTATCGAGGCCTCCGGGGTGCTGCCGGTGGCGGTGATAGCGGCGGTCTGGTCCTCCTCTATGGGCATGGTGGCCATAATCAAGGGCCTTGACCATATCTACGAGGTGGAGCAGCCCAGGAACTATATACTGTTGCGCGCTATGGCCGTGGTATACGTGGTGGCGCTGGCGGTGGTGCTCATAGTGGCGGCGGTGCTGCTGGTGTTCGGCACCACCATCTACCGGGCCATTCAGGACCGCTGGCCCCTGGTGGCGGCCCTGTTAATAAACTTCAAGTCCCTGGTGAGCTTTGTAATGCTGTTTGTCTTCTTCGCCCTGCTGTACAGCTTTGTGCCCAGGCGGCGGGTGAAGCTCAGGCATAACCTTTTGGGGGCCGTTTTTGGCGCCGGCGGCTGGGTGCTGTTCTCATACTTCTTCTCCCTGTTTGTGGAGAACTTCTCAAACTTTTCCATCTACGGCAGCCTTGCCACGCTGGTCATAATGATGTTCTGGCTGTTTTTCTGTATGTATATCCTGTTCCTTGGGGGCGAGGTCAGTATGTGGCTGGAGCGGAGCGGCGTGAGAGAGGACATAAAGGCCCTTTTGCGGGGCAGGCCCAAGCGCTATAAAATAAGGCGGCCGCAGACAAAGGCCACAGTGGAAAAGGAGGAGACAGAATGACGGAGCTTTGGGACATATACGACGGAAACGGAAACCTTACGGGCCGCACCCAGGAGCGGGGCGACCTCCAGACCCCCGGGGACTACCACCTGGCGGTGACCATCACGGTGGTGAACAGCAAAAAGGAAGTTCTCTGTACCCTAAGGAGCATGGAGAAAAGCGTTTACCCCGGAGTATGGGAGAATCCCGGAGGCGGGGTCCTCTCGGGGGAGACGAGCCTTGAGGCCGCCGTGCGGGAGCTTCTGGAGGAAACTGGTATAAGCGCCAGGCCCCAGGAGATGGTATTTCTGGCCCGCCGTAAGGCCGAGGATTTCTTTATGGACGTATACGGCCTTAAAAGGGACGTTTCTGTGGACGAGCTGACGCTCCAGCCCCACGAGGTGGACAGGGCCGAATGGGTCCCCATAGACGAGTGGGAGCAAAAGGCAAGGTCCCGGGAGATACTTGCCGGGGAGTATACGGACGAGTTTTTTGCCGCGGTGCGCGGACTGGTAAAATAGAGGAGGACAAGATAATGGCAGTGAAAGTTGGGATGATAAGCCTGGGCTGCGCCAAGAATCAGGTGGACGGCGAGCTGCTTATGGCGAAGCTGAAAGCGGCGGGATATGAGCTGGTGGAGGACGTGGCCATGGCCGATGTGGCGATCGTCAATACCTGCGGCTTTATCGAGAGCGCCAAGAAGGAGTCCATCGACGAGATATTGGAGCTGGGACTCTTGAAGAAGGAGGGGCGCATAAAGAAGCTTGTGGCAACAGGCTGTCTCTCGGAGCGCTATCAAGGAGAGATAAGGGGGGAGCTGCCGGAGCTGGACGGTGTGCTGGGCATCGGGGCAAACGAGGACCCGGCAAGGTACATAAGGGAGCTGCTGGAATCCGGGCCGGTGGAGTCCTTCCCGGAGAAGGAGAGACTGCCTCTCAGCGGGGACAGGGAGCTGACCACCCCCAGCTGGACGGCCTACTTAAAGATAGCCGAGGGCTGCGACAACCGCTGCTCCTACTGCGCGATACCCTATATCCGGGGCGGCTACCGCAGCAGGACCATGGAGGACATAGAGCAGGAGGCCAGGGCTTTAGCCCGAAACGGCGCGAAGGAGCTGGTGCTTATCGCCCAGGACACCACGCGCTATGGCATAGACCTATATGGAGAGTATACCCTTGCGAAGCTCTTGAAACGTCTTTGCAAGATTGAGGGCATAAAGTGGCTCCGTGTGCTGTACTGCTACCCCGACGCCATAACTGACGGGCTTTTGGAGGTGATGGCGGAGGAGGAAAAGGTGCTGCCATATATCGACCTGCCGCTTCAGCACTGCTCGGGCAGGGTGCTGAGGGCCATGAACCGCCGAGGGGACAGGGAATCCCTGGAGGGGCTTATTGAGAGGATACGCGCAAAGGTCCCCGGCGTTATACTGCGCACCACCCTGATAACCGGCTTTCCCGGCGAGACCGAGGAGGATTTCACAGAGCTTTCGGAGTTTGTAAAAACCGTAAAGTTTGACCGGCTGGGCTGCTTCACCTACTCCCAGGAGGAGGGCACCCCGGCGGCGGAGCTGCCGGACCAGCTGGACCAGGAGGAGAAGGAGCGCAGGGCCGGCATCATAATGGAGCAGCAGATGGACATAGCCGAGGAGAAGGGCGGCGCCCTTATAGGCAGGACCCTTCTGGTGCTTGTAGAGGGCTATGACCGCTACGCAGAGTGCTGGTTTGGCCGCTCCTATATGGACGCGCCGGACGTGGACGGAAGGGTATTCTTCACCATTGAGGGAAAGCGCCCCACTCTCGGGAGCTTTGTGCAGGTAAAGGTAGAGGACTGCATGGACGGCGACCTTATGGGCTCTTTGGAGATGAACGTCTAAACTGAAAGGAGACGGCGGCATGAAAATGAACCTTCCCAACAAGCTGACCCTGTTAAGGTGCGCCATGGTGCCCTTCTTCATGGTGTTCGCGGCCCTTACCAGGTTTGGAACCCCGGAGTTTAGCCGGGTCTACAGCCTTATCGCCGGGGTGATTTTTGCCCTGGCAAGCATAACCGACCTGTTGGACGGTAAGATAGCCCGGAAGTACCACCTTGAGACGGACTTCGGCAAATTTGCAGACCCTCTGGCGGACAAGATGCTCACCACCGCTGCGTTCATCTATATGGTGGTGGACGGTGTATGCAGCCCCATAGTCTTGGCTCTGACCCTCTTCAGGGAGTTCGCCGTGGCGGGCATACGCATGGTGGCCGCCTCAAAAAGCCGGGTGATAGCGGCAAATATGTGGGGCAAGGTGAAGACCGTGCTTCAAATGTCCACTATACTTATATATTATACTCTTACGGCTATTGCCAGCGGCTCTGACGCTATGGCAGTCTCCCTGATAACCCAGGTGCTCTGCTGGGCGGTGGCTGTGGTGACGGTGATATCCGGGGTCATCTATATCAAGGACAACATTGAGGCAATCAAATAGGCAGCCGTTTTATGTTGGTAGAGGAATGTGGAAAACTCAGTGGAAAATGTTGATAACCTTTTATTTTACCGGCTTTATCCAGGTTGAAAACCGATTTAGACCCCAAATATTATGTAAATGTGGTGAATATATTTCCATTCTATGAACTCATATGAGGAGGTCACATAATGCGAGAGGACATATGTTCAATTCCCGTAAACGAAGTGTTCGAGCCCAAGGACGGCTGTCCCTTCTGCCGGATGCGCGATATGCTGGAGGACCGCATGGCTACCTATATCACGGGCGCTGCCATGATGGAGCCCGATGTGCGAATAGAGACCAACCGGCTGGGCTTCTGCTCTGAGCACTTTAACCAGATACTTGCCCGGGGCAGCAGGCTTTCCGTGGCCCTTATTTTGGAAAGCCTTTTGGCCGAGGTAAAGGGGCAGGTATTCCCCGAGGGCAAGGCAGTTCCCAAAACGATAGCCGCCGCCGTACACAGCCGGGAGGATAACTGCTTTATCTGCGCCAATATCAAGGACAGTATGCGCCACCTTTTGGAGAGCACCCTGGCCCTATGGCAGAACGAGCAGGAGTTTAGGGACTTGTACGCTGCCCAACAATATATCTGTCTGCCCCACTATGGGCTGGTGATGGCGGCGGCGGGGAAGATGCCCAAGAAGAATTTTGTGCCCTTCGAGGCCGAGACCACCCGCCTTGCGAAGGCCTATCTTGAGGAGCTCAGCGGCGACGTGACCCACTTCTGCCGTATGTTTGATTACCGCAACGCCGGCGGCGACTGGGGTAATTCCAAGGACGCCATAGAACGGGCTATGACCTGGCTCACCTCTCGGGCCCCCACTGCCCAACAGGACTCCGGGGAGAAGAACCGATGAGCGGCGTACAGATACCGGCGGAGTTTGACCTGCCCCAGACCCTGGACTGCGGTCAGGCTTTCCGCTGGAGGCCGACCCCGGAGGATTCTGAAACCTGGTGCGGCGCGGCCTATGGGAGATATCTGACCCTGCGGAGGGTGGGGAACCAGTTGGAGCTGGACTGTTCCCAGGGGGATATGGACGGCGTTTGGCGCGCCTATTTCGACCTTTCCGAGGACTATGCCCGGATCCGAGGGGAGCTCTCCGGCCTGAGCCCCGTGCTCAAAGAGGCCGCGGAGTTTGCCCCTGGCATACGCATACTGCGCCAGGAGCCCTGGGAGGCACTGTGCTCGTTTATCATGTCTCAGAACAACAATATCAGCCGTATCAAGGGCCTGGTAAACAACTTCTGCCGTATGTTCGGCGGGCAGATACCCGGCACGGGTATGCGCTCCTTCCCTGGGCCGGAGACTGTGGCGGCATTGTCGTTAGAGGAACTGGAGCCCCTTCGCTCCGGCTACCGCGCACCCTACATACTGGACGCGGCCAGAAAGGTCGTGGAGGGTGAGATTGATCTTCAGCGTATCGTGCGCGAGCCCACCGGGTATGGCCGGGAGGAATTGCGAAAGATAAAGGGAGTGGGCCCAAAGGTGGCGGAATGTGCGCTTCTATATGGATTTCATAAAACTGAGTGTTTTCCCATGGACGTGTGGATGAAGCGGGCCATGGCCCAGCTGCTGCCGGGGATGGCCCCGGAGGATTTTGGCCCCAATGCAGGGCTTGCGCAGCAGTATATATTCCACTACAGCCGGAGGCACCCGGAGCTGTTCCTGTGAAAGTTTAACCCCCGAGGTAACTCGGGGGTTATTTTGTGAAGTATATTTATGGCCTTCGTGCGCACAGGGCGCGCACTACGGCAAGACCGTGGGGCTCTGCCCCACACCCTGCCGCCTTTGAAAAGGCGGGCGAAACTTTTTCCTTAGCTTTTTATCTGCGGTCGTGGTCCCTTCTGGGCGGCCTGCGGTCATGGTCACGGTCGCGTCTGGGCGGCCTGTCCGCGCTGATATCGTTCTCGGGCACCGCGCCGTCCAAGTCGATAAGCGCGTCCCTTCTGGATAGGTTCAGCCGGCCCTTATCATCTATCTCCAGTACCTTTACCTTTACCACGTCGCCCACGTTCACCACGTCCGTGACCTTCTCTGTGCGCCGGATATCCAGCCTTGAGATATGCACAAGGCCCTCTTTGCCCGGGGCTATCTCCACAAAGGCACCGAAGTCCATCAGCCTTGTGACTCGGCCGTTATAGTAGCTGCCCGGTTCCGGGTCGTTGACGATGGTGTCCACAATGTCCATGGCCCGGCGGCACTTCTCAAGGTCGATGCCGGTGATGAACACATGGCCGTCCTCCTCCACGTCCATGGTGATCTCGCACTCGGCGCAGATCTTCTGTATGACTTTGCCGCCTGTGCCGATGACCTCTCGGATTTTGTCGACGGGTATCTGCATAGAAAGCATCTTAGGCGCATAGGGCGACAGCTCGGGCCGCACCTCGGGTATGGCCTTGAGCATTATCTCGTCTATGATATAGTTTCTGGCCTTATGGGTCTTCTCCAGGGCCTCCTTCACCATCTCAGGCAGCAGGCCGGATATCTTCAGGTCCATCTGTATGGCGGTTATGCCCTTCTTGGTGCCGCCCACCTTAAAGTCCATGTCCCCGAAGAAGTCCTCAACCCCCTGGATGTCCACCATGGTCATCCAGCGGTCCCCCTCGGTGATAAGGCCGCAGGAGATACCCGCCACAGGGGCCTTGATGGGCACGCCCGCGTCCATCAAGGCCAGGGTCGAGCCGCAGATGGAGGCCTGTGACGTTGAGCCGTTGGAGCTGAGCACCTCGGACACCAGTCGGAGGGTATAGGGGAACTCGTCCATCCCCGGCACCACTGGTACCAGAGCCCGCTCTGCGAGAGCGCCGTGGCCTATCTCACGCCGTCCCGGGCCTCGACTGGGCCGGGTCTCGCCCACGGAGTAGGAGGGGAAATTATAGTGATGGATATAGCGCTTGCTCTCCTCCTCGTCTATGCCGTCCAGAAGCTGGTTGTCCCTTATGGAGCCCAAAGTCGCCACGGTGAGCACTTGGGTCTGGCCCCTTGTGAACATACCGGAGCCGTGGGTCCTGGGCAGCAGTCCGACCTCTGCCGCCAGGGGCCGCATCTCGTCCATGCCGCGGCCATCCACCCGCTTCTGCTCGTCTAAAAGCCAGCGGCGCACCACGTACTTCTGGGTCTTATACATGCACTCGTCTATCTTCGCCTCCTGCTCCGGGTACTCCGGGTCAAAGCGTTCGTGCACTTTCTCGTATATGGGGCGCAGCCTTGCATCCCTTATGGTCTTGTCGTCGGTGTCCATGGCGGCGCGCACGTCGTCCTCGGCAAAGGCCTTGATGGCCTCGAACATCTCCGGCTCGGGCTCGTTGCTGGGGTACTCGAACTTCTCCTTGCCTATCTCAGCCTGTATGCCCTTTATAAACTCCAGAATATGCTGGTTCGCCTCGTGTCCGGCCATAATGCCGTTGTACATATCCTCGTCGGAGACTTCATTGGCCCCGGCCTCTATCATGGCTATACGCTCGGTGGTGGAGGCGACTGTCACCGCCATCTGGGAAAGCTTGCGCTGCTCAGCGTCGGGGTTAATGATGAATTGGCCGTCGATAAGCCCCACAGACACGCCGGATATGGGCCCGCTCCAGGGGATATCTGAAATGGTCAGGGCGATGGAGGTGCCCACCAGGGCGGCGATCTCCGGGGAACAGTCCTGATCTACGGACATGACGGTGCAGACGATGGCAACGTCGTTGCGCATATCCTTGGGGAACAGGGGGCGTATGGGCCTGTCTATCATGCGGCATACCAGAGTGGCCTTCTCGCTGGGGCGGCCCTCCCTTTTGAGGAACGAGCCCGGTATCTTGCCCACGGAGTAGAGTTTTTCCTCGAAGTCCACTGAAAGTGGGAAGAAGTCGATGCCGTCACGGGGCTTTGCGGAGGCGGTGGCGGCCACGTGCACGACGGTGTCGCCATACCGCACCAAGCACTCGCCGTTTGCAAGCTGGGCCATCTTGCCGGTCTCTATCACCAGGGGGCGCCCGGCAAAGTCGGTCTCATAGCGTTTAAAGTTCTCAAACATAATTTACCCTTTCTCCCCTTCTCTCAAATAAAGGGGCAGTTTCTTTTTGCCGCGGCCCTGTTTGACAAACAGGCCCTCCGCCGCAGCGGGGAGTCTGTTTGTAAAACAGGTGCCTGGCGGCACTTTTTTATCCCTGATATGAACGAACAACGGCGGCAAAGCCCGAGAGCCCGCCGCCGCCCCCGCTCAAAGTTCAGGACAGATGTCGCGTTCTTATTTACGGATGCCCAGTTCGGCGATGATGCTGCGGTAGCGCTCGATATCTATCTTGATGAGATAGTTCAGAAGGCTCCTGCGCTGGCCGACCATCTTCAACAGGCCCCGGCGGGAGTGGTGGTCCTTCTGGTTCGAGCGCAGGTGCTCGGTAAGGTCGTTTATACGCTTTGTGAGCACAGCAATCTGTACCTCAGGGGAGCCGGTGTCGCCCTCGTGCCGGGCGTACTTCTGGATAATTTCGGTCTTCTCTGCTTTGGTCATTTCTATCACCTTTTCTACAATTATTCGCCCCACCCACAGGCTACGGCGGCCCAGCCAATGGCTGCGGCAGGTGAAGCCGGTATCCGAGGGAAGGGTACTCATGATATTTTAGCACACTCTACCGGGTTTGTAAAGCCCGACTTTTGGGGCTTTAGAAAAATATTCTCAGGCGGTCTTTACCTCCTCCATATCCAGCCGCGCCCGCCCGTCCTTCGGGTTCAGGAGCACCAGCCGGCCGCTTAGCCAGGCGTATTCTGGCAGCCGGGACATGAGGTTTCTCAGCATACATATCAGCAGGGGGTGCAGCGCCCGGTCCTGGGGGCTGTTCATCACATAGCTGCGCCGGAGCTTCTTCTCAAGCTCCTCCCGGTGCCGCTCCATTTCCGGCAGAGCCAGCTCCAGTGGCATTTCCGAAAGGCAGAGCCAGAAGTACCAGAGGGGGAACCAGGGGCGCTTTTTATCGTCCGCGTGGCGGTTATAGTTCTCTATGCGGCCTTTTATCCACTCCCTGTCCTCCGGCGCGGCGGCACAGAGAAAGCGCAGAACTATCAAAGATGCGTCGAAGCACTCGCCCACGCCGTCGTCCTCCCAGCCGAAGCAGGTGGACCTCAGGCGCTCCAGGGTCGCGTCCCGCATAAAGACCACCCGGGGGTCCTCCGGGGCCAGCAAACACAGCACCCGCAGTATCTCCAGTTCGTACATGTTCCCGGCCAGTATCTTTGTCTTCGGTATCTGCGCCATCAGGCTTTGCAGCTTCACGCCCTGCGGGGGAATGTAGAATACCGGATACATCGCGCGGCTGCCTGTGGGCATGGCGGGGTCCGTCTCCGCCGCCCCAAGCAGCTCTCCCACGATAGCCTCACGCTCATTTTCAGCAATATTTTCCCCCTTTATCATCCGATAGTTTGTCTCTATAGCGGTGCGGTATGCGCTCATAATTATTTCCTCCTTATGGGGTGCCGTATAATTGTCCTCCACTTCTCCGGCGAAGTCTTGCGCGGGTCGCTGAGATATATCTCATGGTGCCGCCTATCGCCCGCCATATCGTTCTCATAGCCGTTTTCGTCTATGTAAGCGTCCATGCGTGCCACCGATTCCGGCTCGCTGTCATAGGACCCCAGATGGAGCATCTGCACGCATAGCCCCTCGTCCAGCGCCAGCAGATACGCCTGGGAGCAGTCCAGCTTTTTCTTCTTCTCAGCGGCACTAACGGCCCAGGCGAAGTCCTCCTGCCGCACAAAATCCGGCAGCCGTATCGCCGAGGTCCAGAGGAGAGAGGACTTGTCGCTGTAGTCAAAACCCTTGACTCCCGGCTGCACCCAAAAGCCCTCAAGGGGCGGCACCACGTACTCGTAAAAGCCGGGTATTTTATAGTCTGTCTTATAGCTCATCTTAAGCGTGTAAGAGACTGCGTACAGCACCTCCAGTGCCCGCTTGTACTCGCCGCCCTCCTCGTTGGGGTCGCCCCGGCCGTCCACAGCGATGAAATTCATGGGCGGAACTGTGACTATTTCGGGCGTTTTCGGGGGCAAATAGAGCCGTTTTTGTTCCTTTTTGAAGTCAAATGGCATAAGATATTCTCCTCTAGTTTAGCCTGGCGGCGGCCAGGAATATTGCAGCCCATAAGTACGGCTGTTCTGTGTTCCCGAAAGATAATTGAACCCCTCCTGAGACACTATTTTAAACCCGCACTTTTCATGGGTTTTCAGCGAAGCTTCATTATTTTTATGCACACAATCATAGAGCTTATATGGGCCGTCCTTCTTACGGCATCTGCCCGCGGTCTCCCATGATAGAATTCCATCGTGTTTTCTTTATTACTCTCCTGGTATATATCCATAAGCTGCCTTTGGTCAATGGCGTCAAAGGTCGTTATTCTGTGCAGCATAGAGCCTCCCGTCATATTCCCAAAAGCGGCCTGAGATACTGCCCGGTATAGCTCCCCTCCACCAGGGCTACATCTTCGGGAGTGCCCTGGGCTACTATAGTGCCGCCCCGATTGCCCCCCTCGGGGCCCAGGTCGATGATGTGGTCGGCGGTCTTTATCAGGTCCAGGTTGTGCTCTATCACCACCACGGAGTTGCCCTTGTCCACCAGCTGCTGCAATACCTCGATGAGCTTGTGCACGTCCGCGATGTGCAGGCCGGTGGTGGGCTCGTCCAGGATGTAGATGGTCTTGCCCGTGGGCCGGCGGGAGAGCTCCGTGGCAAGCTTCACCCGCTGGGCCTCGCCGCCGGAGAGGGTGGTGGCGGGCTGGCCTATCTTCACATAGCCCAGGCCCACGTCGAACAGGGTTTGGAGCTTGCGGTTCAGCTTCGGCAGGTCCCTGAAGAAGTCCAGGCCCTCCTCTACGGTCATCTCCAGCACGTCGTATATGCTCTTGCCCTTGTACTTCACCTCTAAGGTTTCCCGGTTGTACCTGTGGCCCTTGCACACCTCGCAGGGCACGTACACGTCCGGCAGAAAGTGCATCTCTATCCTTATGATGCCGTCCCCCTGGCAGGCCTCGCAGCGGCCCCCCTTTACGTTAAAGCTGAAGCGGCCCGGCCCAAAGCCCCGGAGCTTTGCCTCCTGGGTGCTGGCATAGAGGTCGCGGATGTCGTTAAACAGTCCCGTATAGGTGGCCGGGTTGGACCGAGGGGTGCGGCCGATAGGGGACTGGTCTATCTGTATCACCTTGTCCAGGTGCTCAAGGCCCCTTATCTCCTTATGGCTCCCCGCGAAGGTGTGGGCGCGGTTCAGCTCGGCCGCCAGCTTCTTATAGAGTATCTCGTTTATCAGAGAGGATTTCCCAGAGCCGGACACGCCGGTAATACACACCAACTCACCTAAAGGGAGCTTTACGTCCACGTTCCGGAGATTGTTCTGGCTGGCCCCCACTATCTCCAAAAACTTGCCGTTGCCCGGGCGGCGGGTCTCTGGTATCTCCACCTTTTTCTTGCCGCTCAGATACTGGCCTGTGATGGACTCCTTGCACTTCATGATGCCCTTTACCGGCCCGGAGTATATAACCTTCCCGCCATGCACTCCGGCCCCCGGGCCGATGTCCACGATATAGTCAGCCTCCCGCATGGTCTCCTCATCGTGCTCCACCACTATCACCGTGTTGCCCAGGTCCCGAAGGTGCTTCAAAGTGCCCAAAAGCTTGCTGTTGTCCCGCTGGTGCAGGCCGATGCTGGGCTCGTCCAGAATATACAGTACGCCCATCAGGGACGAGCCTATCTGTGTGGCAAGGCGTATGCGCTGGCTCTCGCCGCCGGACAGGGTCCCCGAGGACCGGGACAGGGTCAGGTATTCAAGGCCTACGCTCTGTAGAAAGCCCAGCCGGGACTTTATCTCCTTCACAATGGGCGCGGCGATGAGCTTTTCCCGTTCTGTGAGCTCCAGGGCCCCCACAAACTCCAAAGCTTCTGTAACGGACTTGTCGCAGAAGTCCGCGATATTCACCCCGCCCACGGTGACAGCCAGGCTCTCCGGGGACAGGCGCTTGCCGTGGCACTCGTCGCAGGGGACGGCGCTCATATAGGTCTCTATCTCGGCCTTTATCCAGTTGGAGGAGGTCTCCTTATAGCGGCGCTCCAGGTTGTTGATGACCCCCTCGAAGGCCGCCATATAGGAGCTGCCCTTGCCGTACTCGCCCATGCGGGTGAGCTTTATCTTCTCGCCTTTCGTGCCGTAGAGCAGCACGTCCACTACCTCGCTGGGCAGGTCGCCGATAGGAGTGTCCAGGGAGAACTTATAGTGCTCGGAAAGCCCCTGCATATACATGGTGGCGATGGTGCTGCCCTCCATGGCCCAGCCGCTGGCCTTGAGCCCGCCCTTGCGTATGGAAAGCTTCTTGTCCGGGAGGATCAGAGCCGGGTCTATGCGCATGAACACCCCAAGGCCAGTGCACTTCTTGCAGGCTCCGAAGGGGTTGTTGAAGGAGAACCTCCGGGGGGTAAGCTCGTCCACGCTGACCCCATGCTCCGGGCAGGCGTAGTTCTGGGAGAAGGTGATGTCCTCGCCGTCTATGACGTTCACTATCACCATGCCACCGGTGAGCCCCGAGGCCACCTCGAGGGAGTCCGCGAGGCGGGAGCGTATATCCTCCCGCACCACTAATCGGTCTACCACTATCTCAATGTTGTGCTTTTGGTTCTTGTTGAGCTGTATGGGCTCGCTAAGGTCGTATAACAGGCCGTCGACCCGGGCACGCACGAAGCCGCCGCGTCTTGCCGCGTCAAACTCCTTCACGTGCTCGCCCTTGCGCCCCCGGACCACCGGGGCCAGCACCTGCAATCTGGTCTTCTCCGGCAGGGCCAGCACCTGGTCCACTATCTGGTCTATAGTCTGCTGCTTTATCTCCCGGCCGCAGACGGGGCAGTGGGGGATGCCTATCCTCGCGTACAAAAGCCGCAGGTAGTCGTATATCTCCGTCACCGTCCCAACGGTGGAGCGTGGGTTTTTGGAGGTGGTCTTCTGGTCGATGGAGATGGCCGGGGACAGGCCGTCTATCTTGTCCACGTCCGGCTTCTCCATCTGCCCCAAGAACATCCGGGCGTAAGAGGACAGGCTTTCAACGTACCGCCTCTGTCCCTCGGCATATATGGTGTCGAAGGCCAGTGACGACTTGCCCGAGCCGGAAAGGCCCGTCAGCACCACTAACTTGTCCCGGGGGATGGTCACGTCTATGTTTTTAAGGTTGTGCTCCCGGGCCCCGCGGACTTCTATTTTGTCAAGGCTCATTTTATCTCATCCTTCCCATAAGGAAACTCATGCTCAGCTTTCGATTGGAACTCTTTTAAGAGGCATATCCTGCCGCTTTCGTCAAAATCAATGAGGGACACGCCGTCAAAGTCCGCCTCCCCGTCATAGTCACAGCGGAAATACCACTCCGCCGCCGTCCGGCCCCCCTGGTGCAGGAAGCCCTTTATCCTCCACTCAAGCACCCGGCCCTTTTGGTGCCAGTCCTCAAACCACCGTTTTACCTGCCCTATCCCCCGGTACTCCGGGCCGTAGCATTCGCTGTATATTATCCCCGGGGCGAAGATTTCCGGCAGCCTTTTCGGCGTGTTCTCCACCCAGCACTGGAAGTATTCTCTTATCAGCGCTTCCCTCTGTCCATATTTTTCCTGTTCCATTGCCTATTCCCCTCCAAACCCGTTGAACCATGCCCGTTCCTCAAAAGCCTTCTTCTTCGGCCCCGCGCCCGGCTTACCGGCGGCCCTGCCCACCGGCAGGAAGCATACTATACGGTACTCCTCCGGCACGCCCAATATTTCCGCCAGCTTCAGGTCTATCCTGTCCTCGTCCGTGATATGCCCCTCATACCAGCAGCTCTCATACCCCAGCGCCTTTATGGCCAGCAGCATATTCTCTATCGCCGCCGAGTAGTCCTGCACGCTGTAGCACCGGTCCCTATAGGCGATTATGTCCCGGGCAAGCACCAGTATGGCGGCGGGGGCCGTCTCCGCTATGGGCGGGTCAATGGTGCTTTTGAGCCTTTCCAGTAGCACAGGGTCGTCCACGGCTATAAGGCTGGTCGTCTGCTTATTGCACCCCGAGGGCGCGGCAAGGCCAGCCGCCATTATCCTGCGCAGGTCCTCCCGGGGGACAGAAGCGTTCTCATAGGGGCCCCGGTAGCTCCTCCTGTTAAATATCAGTTCAAGAATGCTCATGCTTATTATCTCCTTACATTTCATTTTGGCCGATATCCGCGAGCCTGAGACCTGCGAGCCTCCCCAGCAGCTCAAGCTCCTGTGGGCCGGGATTTACGAACCGCATAGCGGTGCGGCACACGTCCTCAAACTCCCTGCCGCAGATCATTCTATCAGTACCCCCATGACATGACCCACAGCCCTCGCAGATATCCACATGCTCCCGGCAAAGCTCCTTCTCCCGGTCATCCAGCGGCACGTCCTCAAACCATGGAGAGCCGCTGTCGTCCGTCCAGACCGTCAGCGGGGCGAATCTGGCCTCGGCTCCTGCACCGTTTATGAGCAGATAGAATACCGGCTCATTGAGGTACGATATCCTCCAGTAGTATTGCCCGGCCCAATAGCCGCCGCACCTCTCAAAGGCCGCCCCTTCCGCGCGCAGATAAGCCAGGAGCTTCAGCACACTCTCCTGAGTATCAGCCGGAAGTGTCTCGCGGATAAGGGTTTCCGAGGAAATATACCGCCCGAGAAATTCCTTCTTCGCCCGCGCTGTATGCTCCGCGACAAAATCCCCCTTCTGCCGGGTGTACCCGTCCCGGTCGTGCTCATACTCCCTCCAGAGCCCCAGCTTTAAATGCTCATACTCCTTCGCTATGTCCGGGTGCGCGTTGAGGTAGTCCCTAAAGTACAGCTCGTCGTGGTCGCCAATAAGCCTGAGGTGCAGGTGGAACACCCTCTCCGCAAAGCCGTCGGGGGTGTAGCCCTTGTTGAAGTCCGCCCTGTTTTCGCCCCGGGACATGCAGATATATCCCGCCGCTTTCAGCGCTTCGCCGGCAGTATTCAGCGCCCTCATGTCCGGGACCTCTATCAAGATATCTACGATGGGCTTGGCCCATATGCCCGGTATGCTGGTGCTGCCAATGT
>ERZ777305.963-NODE-963-length-41450-cov-6.856504_pt1 | contig 41450 bp, 39 predicted proteins | sample MGYA00374965_ERZ777305 | MGnify/ENA primary metagenome ERZ777305 (study PRJEB29328, sample SAMD00013331) | mouse gut metagenome | study: EMG produced TPA metagenomics assembly of the Metagenome analysis of fecal microbiota from mouse which was promoted... | reverse complement strand
CATTTGTGAGTGCGACACGCACCGTTTATTCCGAGAGGCAACGCAACTGAAGACCAGCCGCCCGGTATGCCGTGCTGCTTGGGTTGAACCACGTCGCGTAAAAGTCCAAATACGAGCTCCGATAATGGTCTCCCGAATCGTAGACCGTGACCGACCAGTCGTAACCTCCGTTGCCAACGAGACCTGGCGCGCCCGAGGTGTGGCTGCGGAAGCCCGGGGCGCCCACAGGGCGTTTTATGGGCCGTGCCTGCCCGAATGGGAAAAATCGTTCGAAGTCGCTGTGAATTGCAAAGAAATCCTTTCTAATAATTTGATTATAAAGGAATAGTTTGTAACTTTGCCACTCTTTACGGGCGTTCATGCTCTCTGCGGAGGCAGAGGTGCGGCACGTAACGTATTGATAAACAACGAAAAAAAAACTTTTTATTTTTTAACCATGACAGATCCGATTGCAGATCTTCTGACTCGTATCAGAAACGCGGTGAAAGCCAACCACAAAGTGGTTGAAGCTCCCGGCTCGAAAATCAAGCAAGAGATCGTACGCATCCTGCATGAACAGGGCTACATCCTCGCTTACAAATTCGGAAAAGACGAAAAAGGCTTCTCGACCATCAAGATCGCCTTGAAGTACCATCCCGAAACCAAAACTCCGGCGATCAAAGCCTTGACGCGCGTCAGCCGGCCGGGATTGCGGCAGTACTCCAATGCGGCTGAAATGCCGAGGGTCATGAACGGCCTCGGAATCGCCATCGTCTCTACCTCCAAAGGGGTGATGACCGACAAACAGGCGCGGCGGGACAATGTGGGCGGCGAAGTGCTGTGCTACGTATATTAATCTACACTCACAATCAAGACAATACGCAATGTCAAGAATCGGAAAATTACCTGTAAACCTGCCTAAAGGCGTTACCGTTACCGTGGGCGCCGATAATGTGGTCAGTGTGAAAGGCCCTCTCGGACAACTTTCCCAGAAAGTCGATCCGGACATCACCGTGAAGGTCGAGGGAGAACAAGTTCATGTGACGCGGCCGACCGATCAACCGCGCCATCGGTCGATGCACGGCCTCTACCGGGCCTTGATCGCCAATATGGTACACGGCGTCTCGACCGGATATGAAACCAAACAGGAGCTCATCGGCGTCGGTTTCAAAGCCGAAGTCAAAGGGCAGATCCTGGAACTGAGCTTGGGGTATTCGCACGACATTCATATCATGCTCCCGGCTGAAGTGAAAGCCGAAGCTTTTGCGGAAAAGAAAGGGAACCCTATTCTGACCCTCAAGAGCGCGGACAAACAACTGCTCGGCCAGGTGGCAGCCAAGATCCGCTCGCTGCGCAAGCCGGAACCGTACAAGGGTAAAGGGATCAAGTTCGTGGGCGAACAACTGCGTCGTAAGGCAGGTAAGTCGGCTAACTCCAAATAACAGCTAAGAAACAATGGCACTCACTAAAATAGCAAGACGCGCACGGATCAAGATGCGCATTCGCAAAATCGTGAACGGGACGGCCGAAACGCCCCGTCTGACGGTTTTTCGCAGTAACAAGCAAATATATGCTCAGGTGATCGACGACCGGGCCGGTAAGACACTGGCTGCCGCATCGTCGCTGGACAAAGACGTGGCTGCGGCGGCAAAAGGGATGAAAAAGACCGAAGTGGCGGCACTCGTGGGGAAAGCGGTGGCTGCTAAAGCCATTGCAGCGGGAATCTCCGGCGTCGCTTTCGACCGCAACGGATACCTCTACCACGGGCGTGTGAAACAACTCGCTGAAGCAGCGCGCGAAGGCGGCCTGAAATTCTAACTCACACAACACACCAACGGATTATTATGTCAGTAAACAACATAAAAAAAGTACGCACCAGCGACATCGAACTCAAAGATCGGCTGGTAAGTATTCAGCGCGTGACGAAAGTGACCAAAGGGGGACGGACCTTCACCTTCTCCGCTATCGTCGTCGTGGGGAACGAGAACGGCATCGTGGGCTACGGCCTGGGGAAAGCTTCCGAAGTTACTGCCGCTATTGCGAAAGGCGTGGAAGACGCCAAGAAAAACCTCATCAAAGTGCCGATCCTCAAGGGAACCATCCCGCACGAACAGGTGGCCAAGTTCAGCGGCAGTCGCGTGCTGCTGCGTCCGGCATCTCCCGGTACCGGGGTGATCGCAGGGGGTGCAATGCGTGCCGTGCTCGAAAGCGTCGGCGTGAAGAACGTGCTCGCCAAGAGCAAAGGCTCTTCCAACCCGCATAACCTCGTTAAGGCGACCGTCACCGCACTGGCCGAATTGCGCGACCCGGTGACCATTGCCGAAACCCGCGGGATTTCACTCACCAAAGTATTCAACGGGTAGTTCTCGCATCGGGCGGTTTCGGCGGCCCGTGCTCGTGTCCGCCGATCCCCGGAGATACCCCACACAACCAACAGTAACTATACAGCGAAATGGCCATAGTTAAAATCACCCAGACCAAAAGCCGCATCGGTGCGACCAAAACGCAGCGTGCCAATTTGGACGCGCTCGGGCTGCGCAAGATCCGCCAGAGCGTCGAACACAACAAATGCCCCGAAATCATGGGCATGGTCGAGAAAGTGAAACATCTCGTCCACGTTGAAGAAGTTAAATAGATTCCTTTAAACAGAGAGAAAGATCATGAACCTCAGCAATATCAAACCCGCCAAAGGCTCTACGCACAGCGAAAAACGCATCGGACGCGGACAAGGGTCGGGGTATGGCGGAACGTCGACCCGCGGGCACAAAGGCGCCCAGTCGCGTTCGGGTTACAAACACAAACGCGGTTTCCAGGGCGGTCAGATGCCGTTGCAGCGGCGCTTGCCGAAATTCGGGTTTACCAACATCAACAAAGTCGTTTTCAAGACCGTCAACCTCGGCGCGATCGAAGCCTTGGTGGCTAAGACGGGGGCGACTGCGATCGGACAGGCTGAACTCGTTGCGGCAGGTCTTGTATCGAAAAATGATGTGGTGAAAATTCTCGGTACCGGGACTTTGACCAAGAAAGTGGACGTGACGGCCAATGCCTTCTCGAAAACCGCCCAGGCCGCTATCGAGGCTCAGGGAGGAACGGCGACTAAGCTGTAAACGATTCATTTTCCATTGCCTACCTTTTTCGGCTCATGAAAAAATTAATAGACACCATTCGGAACATCTTCAAAATCGAGGAGCTGCGGAACCGCATCCTCTACACTTTGGGGTTGCTTCTGATTTATCGGTTGGGGAGTTTCGTCGTGCTGCCGGGGATCAACCCCGAAGCACTCTCCGGATCGGGACTCCAGAAACAGACCGCTGACGGGATCTTAGGGCTGCTCGACATCTTCTCCGGGGGGGCTTTCTCGAATGCCTCGATTTTTGCCTTGGGGATTATGCCGTATATCTCCGCCTCGATCGTGATTCAGCTTCTGGGGATTGCGATTCCCTACTTCCAGAAGTTGCAGAAGGAAGGGGAGAGCGGACGGAGGAAGATCAATCAGTGGACCAGATATCTCACGATCGGGATTCTGCTGATTCAGGCGCCGGCTTACCTGGCCAACCTGAACTACCAGCTGCTCCCTTCCGCATTTGTGCTGGGGCCGGGATCGTTCCTCTTCACCTTCAGCGCCACGATGGTTTTGATCGCAGGGACGATGTTCGTCATGTGGCTCGGCGAGAAGATCACCGACAAGGGGATCGGGAACGGGGTATCCTTGATCATTATGATCGGGATTATCGCCAGACTCCCGCATGCGTTCCTTGCTGAGATGAACGCCCGGTTTACGACGGCAGGCGGGGGATTCGTCATGTTGATTGTCGAACTGGTGCTGCTGTTCCTCGTGTTTGCAGGGACGATCGCACTGGTGCAGGCGGTCAGGAAGATACCCGTGCAGTATGCTAAGCGGATCGTCGGGAATAAACAGTACGGCGGCGTTCGGCAATACATTCCGCTCAAGATTAATGCTGCCGGGGTGATGCCGATCATCTTCGCACAGGCGATTATGATGCTCCCTCTGATCTTCACCAAATTCGAAGCTACGCAAGGCTTGGGGGCTGTTTTCGGTAATATCTACGGTTTTTGGTATAACCTCGTGTTCGGCCTCTTGGTGATGGCCTTCACCTACTTCTATACCGCCATTACCGTCAACACCAACCAGATGGCCGACGATATGAAGCGGAACGGAGGATTCATTCCGGGTATCAAACCGGGGAAGCAGACCGCGAGCTATTTGGACACCATTATGACGCGGATCACCTTGCCGGGCTCGATCTGCCTCGCGATCGTGGCGATCCTGCCGGTCTTCGCCCGGATGATCGGCGTCGACGGACAGTTCGCTTTATTCTACGGGGGGACGTCGCTGCTGATCCTCGTGGGAGTGGTGCTGGATACCTTGCAGCAGATCGAATCGCACCTGCTCTTGAGACACTACGACGGTCTGATGAAGAGCGGGCGGATGAAAGGACGCTTGAACTAATCTCTCGGGGATGGGGGCGGATGGTCATCTATGATTATTCGCACCCTTGATCCGAACCGAATCGTTCGAGCGACCGGTAGAACCGGATTTTTTAAGTAAAAAGGTTCTTCTATTATATATAAATGATATACCTGAAAACCAAAGAGGAGATCGAACTGCTGCGCCAGAGCAACCAGCTCGTCAGCCGTACATTAGCCCTCGTGGGGCGTAACATCCGTCCGGGAGTTACCACCCGGGAGCTGGACGCCTTGGCTGAGGAGTACATTCGCTCGCAGGGCGCGGTACCGAACTTCAAAGGTTACGGAGGATTTCCCGCAACGCTCTGCATGTCGGTCAACGAACAGATCGTGCACGGGATTCCGTCGGGTTATGCTTTGCAGGAAGGCGACATCCTGTCGGTAGACTGCGGCGCATTTATGAACGGTTTTCATGGCGACTCCGCCTACACATTCGCCGTAGGAGGTATGGACAGCTTGGCGCCTCGTGTGCGCGAGCTGCTGGACGTCACCAAGGAAGCCCTTTATAGAGGTGTCGCGCAGGCGCATGTCGGAAATCGCATCGGCGATATTTCCCACGCCGTACAGGAATATGCCCAGGGACACGGAATGACCGTCGTACGCGAGATGGTCGGCCACGGACTCGGACGCCACCTGCACGAGGAGCCGCAGGTTCCCAACTACGGGAAACGCGGCAGCGGGCCCCGGCTGAAAGCCGGGATGGTGATCTGCATCGAGCCCATGATCAACCTCGGCACCCGGAACGTCATCTTCGAACGGGACGGTTGGACTGTCAGAACCGCCGACCGGAAACCCTCTGCGCACTTCGAATTCGCCGTCGCGATTACGGAGCAGGGGCCGGATGTCCTCACCACCTTCGAGTATATCGAAAAAGGGCTGCCGATCGACTGAGAGGCCGGCGGCTCGCCCACAGGCAATGCTTTAACCAATCAACCGAATGGCCAAACAAGCAGCGATCGAAAAGGACGGTACCATTATCGAAGCCCTGTCCAACGCCATGTTCCGCGTGGAGCTCGACAACGGTCACATAATCACCGCCCACATCTCCGGAAAGATGAGGATGCACTACATCAAGATTCTCCCCGGGGATAAAGTAAAGGTCGAAATGTCCCCCTACGATTTGTCGAAAGGACGCATTTCGTTCCGCTACAAGTAATTTTGCAGGCCGGCCCTCTCCGGGTCGGAACCACTGAAAGAAAACAACTCAAAACGATGAAAGTCAGAGCATCCATCAAAAAACGCAGCGAAGACTGCAAAATCGTACGCCGCAAAGGGCGCGTGTACGTCATTTGCAAGAAAAACCCCAAACTCAAGATGCGTCAGGGGTGATTGGCTACTCCTTTCGGGACATCTCTCTATGTCGATGCCCCGAGGGGAGAGCGAGTCGAAACTGAGTTTTAAAAATTTCTAAAGAAAAAGACAAAACACACATATGGCACGTATTGTCGGAGTCGATTTACCGAAAAACAAACGAGGCGTAATCGGTCTCACCTACATCTACGGCATCGGGCGAAGCACCGCCGCCGTTATTCTGGAGAAGGCCGGTATCGACCAGGATACCAAAGTGAAAGACTGGACAGACGAACAGGTCGGCGCCATCCGTAACGTGATTGCCAGCGAAGGGCTGCGCGTCGAAGGGGAACTGCGCTCGACCATCCAGCTCAATATCAAACGCCTGATGGACATCGGTTGCTACCGTGGGATCCGGCACCGTCTGGGGCTCCCCGTGCGCGGGCAGAGCACCAAAAACAATGCCCGCACCCGGAAAGGACGCAAGAAAACCGTTGCCAACAAGAAAAAGGCAACCAAGTAGTTAATCGGTTATCCTAACTCCAATTAGGCAGAGAAAATTATGGCAAAGAAAACATCAGTCAAAAAGAAAGTCGTGAAGGTCGATGCCCTCGGTCAGGCACACATCCACTCGACATTCAATAACGTCATCATCACCCTCACCAACGGCGAAGGACAGGTTATCAGCTGGAGCTCCGCCGGGAAGATGGGCTTCCGGGGCTCGAAGAAAAACACCCCGTATGCCGCGCAGACCGCAGCGCAGGATTGCGCCAAGGTCGCCTATGACCTCGGGCTGCGCAAAGTGAAAGTGTATGTCAAAGGGCCCGGCTCGGGACGCGAATCCGCCATCCGGACCATCAACGGAGCCGGGATCGAAGTGATCGAAATCATCGACGTCACCCCGCTGCCTCATAACGGTTGCCGTCCGCCGGCACGTCGTCGTGTCTGATCTTCGGTTGTCGTCGCAGACCTGTGCTTCACAGCGATGCCCGTAAAACACCGGAAGATCGCATAAAGCGGATCATTTTACCATACCTTTCCAACAAAGACAAAAAAGTAAAAACACAAAATGGCACGTTATACAGGACCCAGAACCAAAATCGCCCGTAAATTCGGCGAACCTATTTTCGGCTCCGACTCTTCGTTCGAGAAGAAAAACTATCCCCCGGGACAGCACGGCCTTAACCGGCGGCGGAAGAAAGTTTCCGAATACGGCGTACAGCTCAAGGAAAAACAGAAGGTAAAGGCACTCTACGGGATGCTCGAAAAGCAGTTCCGGCGCACCTTCGAAGCAGCGGAACGGGCCGGCGGCGTGACCGGTGAAGTGCTGCTCCAGCTCCTCGAATCGAGACTGGATAATGTCGTTTACCGGATGGGGATCGCACCGACGCGCGCCGCAGCGCGGCAACTGGTGTCGCACCGGCATATCACCGTGGACGGAAATGTGGTGAACATCCCGTCGTACCAGCTGAAACCCGGCCAGATCGTTGCCGTTCGGGAAAAATCCAAAGCACTGGAAGTGATCCAGAACGCTCTGGGTTCGAACCAGCGCAGCCGCTTCTCGTGGCTCGAATGGGACGCCGCGTCGATGTCCGGCAAATTCATGCAGAAACCCGAACGCGCCGAAATTCCCGAAAACATCAACGAACAGTTGATCGTCGAACTCTACTCTAAATAGTAATTAATCGAGGAGTACACACAACTATGGCTATATTAGCATTCCAGAAGCCCGACAAGGTGATCATGCTCGACTCCACGGCCTCGTTCGGACGGTTCGAATTCCGTCCCCTGGAGCCGGGATACGGCATCACCGTGGGCAATGCACTCCGTCGAATACTCCTGTCGTCGCTCGAAGGTTACGCCTTTACCACCGTACGGATACCCGGCGTAGATCACGAGTTTGCTTCCATCCCCGGAGTGATGGAAGAGATGATAGAAATCATTCTGAACCTCAAACAGGTACGCCTTGTGCGGACCGTCGAGAACGTCGAATCGGAAAAAGTGGTGGTGAACGTGGCCGGAGTGACCGAACTTACTGCAGGCTACCTCTCCAACTTCATGACCGGCTTCAAAGTGCTCAATCCGGACTTGCTGATTTGCCGCCTCGAACCCGACGTGAAGTTCCAGATCGAACTCACCATCGGCAAAGGCCGCGGGTATGTGCCGGCCGAAGAGAACCGGCCCGCCGATGCCCCGTTCGGACTCCTTCCGATCGACTCGATCCACACGCCGATCAAGAACGTGAAGTACGCGGTCGAAAACTACCGCGTCGAACAGAAGACCGACTACGAAAAACTCACCATCGAGATTACCACCGACGGATCCATCCATCCCAAGGAGGCACTCAAGGAGGCGGCCAAGATTCTGATCTTCCACTTCATGCTCTTCTCCGACGAAAAGATCACCCTCGAGACCGAAGAGAAGGCGACCACCGAAGAGTTCGACGAAGATATCCTCCACATGCGGCAACTGCTCAAGACCAAGCTGACGGAACAGGATCTGTCGGTGCGGGCCCTGAACTGCCTGAAAGCCGCAGAGGTGGAGACCTTGGGGGAACTCGTGCGTTTCCAGCGCAGCGACCTCTTGAAATTCAGAAACTTCGGGAAGAAATCCTTGTCCGAACTCGACGAACTCCTCGCCAACCTGAACCTCCACTTCGGGATGGACGTCGCTAAGTACAAACTTGACAAAGACTAAACACAACCATGAGACATAACAAAACCGTAAACCACCTCGGGCGGCAGGCTTCGCACCGCAAAGCCTTGATGGCGAATATGGCCGTGTCGTTGATCCTCCACAAACGCATCAACACCACCCTCGCTAAGGCCAAGGCCCTCAGGACTTACGTGGAACCGATCATTACCAAGTCGAAAGACGACTCGACCCACTCGCGGCGTATGGTCTTCGCTTACCTGAAAAGCAAGGAAGCCGTGACCGAACTCTTCCGCGAAGTCGCTCCCAAGATTGCGGAACGGCCGGGCGGCTACTGCCGTATCCTGAAAACCGGCTTCCGGCAGGGGGACGGGGCGGAAACCTGCTTCATCGAACTCGTCGACTTCGACACCGAATACACCCAGAACGGCGGCGCAGCTAAGAAAGGCGCTGCGAAGGGACGGACTCGGCGTGCCGGCGGGGCCAAGAAAACGACTGCTGCGACGGACAATGCGGCTCCGGCTGCGGAAACTCCGGCTGCCGAAGCGGCTGCGGTCGAAGCGGTGGCTACCGAAGTCGAATAATTTGCATAGTCAGAAACAAAGTACTACTTTTGAGGGGTGTTTACCGACCTGCGGTAAACACCCCTCGATTCTTTCCGGAATCGGGTGGAACGAAGTGCAAAAACCTAAAAATCAACAATAAAAATGGGACAAATCATCAGCGTACATGCCCGCGAAATCCTCGACTCGCGCGGTAATCCGACCATCGAAGTGGAAGTACTCACCGCCAGCGGCGCTTTCGGACGCGCAGCTGTGCCGAGCGGCGCATCGACTGGCGAAAACGAAGCCCTCGAACTCCGCGACGGTGATAAAGGACGTTACCTCGGGAAAGGGGTGCTCAAGGCAGTGCAGAACGTCAACGACGTGATCGCCAAGGAGATCGTCGGCATGATGGTGACCGACCAGGTGGGGATCGACAAGACCATGATCGCACTCGACGGGACTCCGACCAAGTCGAACCTCGGGGCGAATGCTATTTTGGGGGTATCGCTGGCTTGTGCCAAGGCTGCTGCCAATCTCCTCAACATGCCGTTGTATCGCTACATCGGCGGTTCGAATGCCAAGACCCTGCCCGTGCCGATGATGAACATCATCAACGGCGGTTCGCACTCCGACGCCCCGATCGCATTCCAGGAATTCATGATCCGTCCGGTGGGCGCCGCTTCGTTCCGCGAAGGGTTGCGCATGGGGGCTGAGGTTTTCCATGCCTTGAAAAAGGTGTTGCATGACCGTGGCCTTTCGACCGCAGTGGGCGACGAGGGTGGTTTCGCACCGACCTTGAAAGGTACCGAAGACGCCATCGAATCGATCATCGAAGCCATTAAGAAAGCCGGTTACAAACCGGGTCGGAAGTGCGAGGGAGGTGATGTGGCTATCGGGATGGACTGCGCATCGTCGGAATTCTACAAGAACGGCGTTTACGACTACACCATCTTCGAAGGCGACAAGGGAGCTAAGTTGACTTCCGACCAGCAGGTGGAATACCTGAAAGGGTTGGTGGCTAAGTACCCGATCGACTCCATCGAAGACGGTATGAGCGAAAACGACTGGGAAGGGTGGCAGAAACTCACCGCAGCGATCGGCGACAAGTGCCAGCTGGTCGGCGACGACCTCTTCGTGACCAACGTCGAATTCCTGAAGAAGGGGATCGAAATGGGCTGCGGGAACTCGATCCTGATCAAAGTGAACCAGATCGGCTCGCTGACCGAAACGTTGGATGCCATCGAAATGGCGCACCGCGCGGGCTATACCAGCGTGACCTCGCACCGTTCGGGCGAAACCGAGGATGCTACCATCGCCGATATCGCCGTGGCTACCAACTCGGGCCAGATCAAGACCGGTTCGATGAGCCGTTCCGACCGGATGGCCAAATACAACCAGCTCCTCCGCATCGAAGAGGAACTCGGGGATGAGGCTATCTACGGCTATACCAAGATCTACCGTCAGAAGTAGTCCGGTCGGCTTCGTTTTTGAAGCGGATCTTTTAACGAAAAGGCTTGCTCCGGAAGGGGCAGGCCTTTTTTATACGGCATATCCTCCAAAAATTCCCCCTTTTGTGCGGATTATCCGTTGCAAGAATCACTATCTTTGTGTAATCATCCGAAAAAGCGCCGAATGAAACAGATGGAAAATCATATGCCGATCGACCGGGAAGCGGTATGCGCTCGCGTACGCGAGATTGCGCGGGCGGCCGGGGATTATATTGCCGCCGAACGGAAACGGTTTACCGTCGACCGTGTCGAGGTCAAGGGCGTGCACAACTTCGTCTCGTACGTCGACAAGGGAGCCGAGCGGATGGTCGTCGAAGCCCTCGGGGCGTTGGTGCCCGAAGCCGGATTCATTGCCGAGGAGGGGTCGGGACGGGTCGATCCCGCGGCGCCGTACCAGTGGATCGTCGACCCGCTGGACGGGACGACCAACTTCGTGCACGGACTGCCGCCCTATGCCGTCAGCATTGCGCTGTGGGACACGCAGGCCAAAGAGGCGGTTGTCGGGGTGGTGTATGAAGTCACGTTGCAGGAGAACTTTTATACCTGGAAAGGAGCTCCGGGGGCTTTCTGTAACGGGGAGCCGATCCGCGTCTCCGACGTGGCGCGCGTGGACGACGCACTGGTGCTGACCGGGCTGGCCTACGGGCTGGATGCGAAAGTCGTGGAGCACTTCGAACGGAGCTTCGCCTACTTCAATCGCAACAGCCACGGAGCGAGGCGGTTGGGTTCGGCGGCGACCGATCTGGTCTATGTGGCCGCCGGACGGGCCGACGCCTTTTATCACATCAACCTCTCGCCGTGGGACGTGGCTGCCGGAGCGTTCATCGTGCGTCAGGCGGGCGGAGTCGTGACCGATTTCGCCGGAGGGGCGGACTATACTTTCGGGCGGAGCGTCGTGGCGACCAATCCGTCCGTGCGGGACGAAGTCTTTCGGCTCGTTGCCGGCAAAGAGTTTATCAAATGATCTTCATGTGCCGATGCTGACCTACTATTTTGTCTATCCTTTCGCCTGGGCACTCGGGAAATTGCCGTATAAAATGCAGTTTCTCTTCTCCGATCTCGTGCGGTGGGTGCTGTACAGCGTCGTGCGCTACAGGCGGGGAGTCGTGCGCGCCAACCTGCGCGCCTCGTTTCCCGAGAAGAGCGAAGAGGAGCGACGGAGAATCGAACGTGCCTTCTATGCCCATCTGGCGGACGTCTTTATCGAGACCCTCTCGCTGACCTCGGCCACGGAAAAACAGGTGAGGCAGCGGATGAAATACCTGAACCTCGACGAGGTGGCGGCCTGGACGGGCGGAAAGTCCTGGATATCGGCCATGGCCCATTACGGCTCGTGGGAGTACACCACGAATTTCGGCCTCTATAGTGCGCCGAGCACCACGCTGGCCGTCTATCGGCCCTTGAGCAACCGGGGTGCCGACCGCTTCTACCGGAAGATCCGGAGCCGGTTCGGGGTGGTGCCCGTGCCGATGCACGAGGTGGGGCGCGAGATGGTGCGCCGGCATCGGGCCGGCGGGACGGTGGCCCTGGCGTTGATTGCCGATCAGACCCCGGCGTGGCCGGAGATTCAGAACTGGACGATGTTTCTCGGCCGGTGGACGCCGTTCTTCGTCGGGACGGAGAAGCTGGCTTTGCGGAGCGGGATGCCGGTGCTGTTCCTCGACATGCGGAAAGTGCGGCGGGGATACTATGAGGCGCGGTTCGAACTGCTCTATGACGGGGTGGAGCGGGTCGAACCGGGCGAGATCACCCGGCGGTATGCCGAGCGGCTGGAGCGGATGATCCGTACGCGGCCGGAGTTGTGGATGTGGTCGCACCGGCGGTGGAAACACAATCGGGAGGCTTGGATGGCGGCTCACGGGCGTCAGGTTGCGGAGAATGAAACGGGCGGGGGCGACGGGCGATGAGGTTGGCGGTGGTGATCCTGAACTGGAACGGCGAAGCGTTTCTGAGGCGGTTTCTGCCGGGAGTGATCGCCTGTTCGACCGGGACGGGGGCGCCGGAGGGGTGCCAGGTGACGGTCGTGGTGGCCGACAATGCTTCGACTGACAACTCTTTGCGCTGGTTGTCGGATACTTATGGCGAGGGCGGCGATTCGCGGGTGAGACTCTTGGCTTTTGACGAGAACTACGGTTTTACGGGCGGTTATAATCGGGCATTGGCGCACGAAGCATTGGCTTCGTTCGACGCCTATCTGCTGCTCAACTCCGACGTCGAGGTGACGCCGGGGTGGCTGGAGCCTTTGGTGGCTCTGTTCGAGGCGGAACCTACCGTCGGCGCGGCGATGCCGAAACTCAGGAGCTATGACCGGCAGGCGTATTTCGAATATGCGGGGGCGGCCGGCGGATTTATCGATCGGCTGGGCTATCCGTTCTGCCGGGGGCGGATTTTCGGGACGGTGGAACGCGATGAGGGACAGTACGATACGGTGCGCGATATTTTCTGGGCGACGGGGGCGGCTTTGTTGATACGGGCCGAAGTGTGGCGGCAGGCGGGAGGATTCGAGGAGACCTTTTTCGCCCACATGGAGGAGATCGACCTCTGTTGGCGGCTCCACCGGATGGGGTGGCGCGTGGCGGTGGCTCCGCAGTCGGTGGTTTATCATGTCGGGGGAGGCGCTTTGCCGGCCTCTTCGCCGCGAAAAATCTACCTGAATTTTCGGAACAATCTGGCGATGCTTTATCGTAATTTGTCGCTCGGACATTTTGCGGTGCTCTATTTTATCCGCTTCTGGCTCGACGGAGGGCAGGCGGCGGCCTATCTTTGCACCGGTCGGCGTGCATTCGCCGGGGCGGTGGTGCGGGGACACCGGGACTTCTGGTGCCGGATGCGGAGCGGGTTGCGGCGCGAACGGTGGAACGGCTTTGCGCTGCCGTCGCCGAGGGTGATGTATCGGGGGAGTGTCGCGCTGCGGTATCTGTTCGGATGGCGTCGGTTCGGAAAAATGATGCGGAAATGAAAAAAATCTTTGTAATCGGTTCGATTCTTCTCGGGACAATGGCCTGCGGCTCGTCGGCGGGGAGGGGTGAAAACGGAGCGTCGTCCCGCTCTTCGGCGGCTGTCGTGCCGGAGCCGAAGGTGGTGGTGCCGGAGATCGTGGCTGAGTACCCGCACGACGCGCGGGCGTATACCCAGGGGCTGTTGTGGGCCGATGGCGGTCTGTATGAGAGCACGGGCGAGTACGGCTCCTCTTCGTTGCGGCGTGTGGATTTGGGGACGGGGCGTGTGGAACGGATGGTGCAGCTGCCCGAGCGGTTTTTCGGCGAGGGGCTGGCGCTGGTCGGGGACTCGGTATGCTACCTGCTCACCTGGCGCGAACAGCGCTGCTTCGTCTATCGCCGTTCGGATTTTCGGCAGGTCGGCGTTTTTTCCTACTCGGGCGAAGGTTGGGGGCTTACGGGGAATGCGGTCGGGGATTCGCTCTATATGAGCGACGGTTCGGAGTGGATACGGGTGTTGAATCCGGCCGATTTCAAACAGTTGCGGCGGTTTCGGGTACGGGATCATCGCGGGCCGGTGGCAGCCGTCAACGAGTTGGAGTGGGTGGGCGATCGGTTGTGGGCCAATCTTTACCTGACGGATCGTATCGCGGTGATCGACCCGGCGACAGGCTTCGTGACCCATTACATCGACTGTTCGGCGTTGGAAACCCGTATCGCGCATCGTCGGGAGACGGATGTCTTCAACGGCATCGCCTGCGATCCGGCGACGGGACGAATCTTCGTCACGGGGAAAAACTGGGATAAACTCTTCGAAATCAAGGTCGAATTATGAAAATAGCGCTCATACAGCAGAACAACAAGGTGGGTGATGTGACGGGCAACGCGGCCCGGATGCAGGCGGAGATTGCCCGCGTCGCGGGGGAATACGGGGCCGAAGTGGCGGTCTTCGGTGCGGATGCGGTGACGGGTACGCCGCTGTTGGGACTGGGCGATTCGGCATTGTTCAGAGAGCGGGCTGCGGCTGCGGTGGCGGAGGTCGAGGCTTTTGCGCGGGAGCGAGGGGTGCGGCTGGTGCTGGCGGACGGAGAGTGCGGGGGAGTGGATTTCTGTTGCGCGGCAGACCATTTCCGGCATGGGGCACCGACGGAGAGCCGCGAACGGCTGCTTCGCGAGGCACGCCGGTCGGGACGGCCGGTGGTGTGGGTGAATGCGGTGGGGGCGCAGACCGATACGATCTATTATGGCGGTTCGGGGGTGGCTCTGCCGTCGGGCGAGGTCTCGATGCTGCCGCTTTTCGAAGAGGCGACCGCGGTGATCGACACGGAGGCGGGTGTGTTGCCCGAAGGGGCGGTGTGGGGCGACCGGTTGGACCAGCTGCACGGGGCGCTGGTGCTCGGCGTGCGCGACTATCTGGCCAAGACGGGGGTTCGGGAGGCGTGTGTGGCGATGTCGGGAGGGATCGACTCGGCGTTGGTGCTGGCCCTGGCGGTGGAGGCCTTGGGGGCGGAGCGCGTGAAGACGGTTATGCTGCCGTCTCAGTACTCGACCGACCATTCGGTGGCGGACTCCGAGGAGATGATACGGCGGGTGGGGATTCCGGCGGGACACGCCTGGCTGGTGCCGATCGCCGGGACGTTTGACGCGGCGCGGGCGGCGTTGCAGCCGGTGTTGCAGTCGGCCCGCGACGAGAAGAGCCGTGGACTGGCCGAGGAGAACATGCAGGCGCGGATCCGGCTGATGATGACCATGGCGTTGTCGAACAGCCACGGCGCGCTGATGCTGAATACCTCGAACAAGAGCGAGGCGGCGGTGGGATACGGGACGTTGTACGGCGATACGAGCGGTGCGCTGGCGGTGATCGGCGACCTTTACAAAGGGGAGGTGTATGCCTTGTCGCGGCGGATCAACGAGCGGGCGGAGGAGCAGGGCAGGGTGGCGCCGATTCCGGAGCATATCCTCACGAAAGCACCGTCGGCGGAGTTGCGGCCGGGGCAGCAGGATTCGGACTCGCTGCCGGACTATCCGACGCTGGATGTGATTCTGGTGCGGCTGGTCGAGGGGGGGATGTCGTCGGCGGAGGTGGTTGCCGAAGGGTTCGATGCGGCGACGGTGGAACGGGTCTGCCGGTTGTTGTTGGGGGGGGATTTCAAACGGTATCAGCTGCCGCCGGCGCTGCGGGTGTCGGGATGCACGTTCGGCGTCGAGCGCCGCTGGCCGATTACGGCGACGAAGGTGTTGTAGACGGTTGATTTCGAAAAAAAACGTCAGCCTTGAAAAATCTTACCAGATTTTTCAAGGCTGACGCATGTATACCTTTCCAGGTGCAGCCTACTTTGCCATGATCTTTTCGACCTCGGCGACCGTAATCGGAGGCCGGTGACGGCTCAACAGCCGGTTGCCGTTCTGCGTAATCAGGAGGTTGTCCTCCAGCCGGATCCCGCCGAAATCGAAATAGTCGTGCAGTTTCGGGAAATTGATGTAAGACGCATGGATGCGCTCCCGCTCCCACTTTTCGATCAGCGCCGGAATGAAATAGATGCCCGGTTCGTCGGTCACCACATGACCCGCTTTCAGCGCCTTGCCCATCCGCAAGGCACCCAGCCCGAACATCGGGCTCCGGGTGGTCGCATCGTCGTATCCCACATATTTCTCTCCCAGTTCCTCCATGTCGTGCACGTCGAGCCCCATCTGATGTCCCAGCCCGTGCGGCATGAAGAGTGCTGCGGCACCCGCTTCGACCGCCTCCGCCGGATCGCCCTTCATCAGGCCTAATGCCTGCAATCCCTCGGCAATCACCCGCATCGCGGCCAGGTGAACCGACTGATAGGTCACTCCCGGCCGTGCCAGCTCCTGTGCCTTGGCGTTCGCAGCCAGCACGATTTCGTAGATCTCCTGCTGTTTTTGCGAGAATTTGCCGCCGACCGGAATCGTCCGCGTGTGGTCGCTCGCATAGCTCATCGCCGTTTCTGCCCCCGCGTCGATGAGCAGCAGGCGGCCCGTCTGGAGCCGTCCGTCGTAGCTCAGGTTGTGCAGCGTCTCGCCGTGCTGCGACACGATGCTGCGGAACGAGAGACCTCCTCCCGCCTGATCGGCGATTCGTTTCAGTTCGGCGGCAATGTCCCGTTCGCCGACCCCTTCGCGACACATCGTCATGGCCGTCGTGTGCATCTTGTAGCCGGTCATCGCGGCCTCTTCCAGCTGGGCGATCTCTTCCGGCCCTTTGATCTCGCGCATCGAGACCACGGCCCGGATCAGGTCGCGCGACACGTGGTCTTTGAGCCGTTCCGCCGCGATGCCGAGCCAGGCCGACAACTGCAGCTTTGTCTCGCCCCGGTACGGCGGCAGGTAGTGCACCTTGCGGCCCTTTTTGATGGCGCTGTTCAGCGTCGCCGCCAGCTCCTGCAAGCTCCCGGCCGAACCGACTCCGGCCTGTGCGGCCTGTTCGCGCACGGTGGGCTGGGGGCCCATCCAGATCAGGTCGTCCATCGTCCACTCGTCGGCGTAGAGGCAGTCCGTGTCGCGGTCCACGTCGATCACGCCGACGAATCCCGGCTGGGCGAGACCGAAGTAGTAGAGGAAGTTGCTGTCCTGTCGGAAGTCATAGGTGTTGGCCGGGTAGTTGACCGGCGAGTCGAGGTTGCCGGGCAGGAGAATCACGCCGCTCTTGAGTTTCTTACGCAGGGCCGCCCGGCGGGCCGTATAAATTTCGGGAGAAAACATATTCGTTTGAGAGTTAGTGGTTTGGGTTCGTCTGACGAGGAACGTCGGTCACAGCGTTCCGTCTCTGTAAAATTACGGTTTTTTCGGATTCGATTCAAACGAAATCGTTCCCTCGGCGCGTGTCGGACGAAGATTCGGGAACGATGTGCACCGGGGGAACGGAAAATTCGTGCGGGAGGAGGGAATCAATGACCGAAGTTTTCCGGAATTTCGAACAGGAAGGGGAAGGGGGCGGTTTTGCGGAACTCCTTGAGCGCATTTCCGGCATACTCTTCGCCTCCGGTGAGGGTCAGCTTGCGCACCGGAGCGCCGGGCCGCAGGTCGGCTTCGTCGAGCGGTACCCACAGGATGGCCGGAGCGAGGGTCGTTTCGAAGTAGTAGATCCGGTTTTTCTGGTCGCTGACCGACCGCCAGCGGGTCGAGGAGTTGTTCGGGTGTCCGGGGGCCGAGAATCCCAGCGGCACCGACACGGAGCGCATGACGCTGAAGACGGCGGCGACGGCTTTTTTCGGATCGCCGCTCTGTTCGACGGCGTTGATGTAGAAGCTGGCGCGGACGAACCGGTCGGAGGATTTGTTCGTCCCGGGCAGCATGTTGAGGCCGCCGATCGGGGCCCAGTAGTCGCGGACGGCCAGCTGCTGGTCGTAGCTGGGCGAGTTGGTCAGCACCTGGTACTGCCGTCCCTCGTGGATGGAGATTCGTCCGTCGAGGTATTCGATTACGGCGCTGTTGCCGGTGCTGTCCGAGATGGCCATGTGCATCGTGGAGGCCTGGCCGCCGGGCATGGCGGGCGCGTCGATCCGGAAGCTGTCCCGTTTCAGTTCGGCGACGGCTTCCGAGACGGTGGCGAAGTTGTCGAGCACGTACTGGCACCAGATGCTCATCCCCATCACGGGCCGGTCGTCGGGCCCGGGTCGGTCGTAGCGGCTCTCGGTCAGGTAGAGCAGCTGGGCGACGAGCCCTTTTTCGTTCATCCCTTCGGAGGTGCCGATGTCGTAGGAGGCGGCGATGACGCTGCCGTATTTCGAGGTCCAGGTCAGATGGGGGCCGCGGTCGTAGCTGATGCGTTCGATGCCGCGGGGCATGAGCCACAGGTTGGTGGGCATCTCTTCGCGCCAGTCCATGGTGCGTCCGGTGACGGTCATGCCGTTTGGGCCGAGGTAGACGGCGCGGGTGCAGGCCTCGCTCGGCGCGAGGGTGCCGAGGGTCAGCAGGCCGCCGAGGCAGGCGGCGGTGAGGATGTGCGTTTTCATGGGCGTTTCGTGTTTTCCCGGGGTACAATGCAAATAGCGTGCAAAAGAGGGCGGCGGTTTATTCAAACCGCCGCCCTCTGGCAAATAGAAATCGCCCTGCGCCCGCGCGCCTTACCGCCTACTTGGCGTAGCTGATCGACCTCGTTTCCCGGATGACGGTGATTTTCACCTGTCCCGGGTAGGTCATCTCGTCCTGAATCTTCTTGGCGATGTCGTGCGACAAGGTCTCTGCCTGCTGGTCGCTGATCTTTTCGCTCCCGACGATCACGCGCAGCTCGCGCCCGGCCTGAATGGCATAAGTCTTCAGTACCCCCTGATGCGCCATGGCGATGTCCTCCATCTCTTTCAAGCGTTTGATGTAGCTTTCCACCACTTCACGCCGTGCCCCCGGCCGTGCGCCCGAGATGGCATCGCACACCTGTACGATCGGTGCGATCAGAGTGGTCATCTCGATCTCGTCGTGGTGTGCCCCGATGGCATTGACCACCTCCGGTTTTTCCTTGAATTTCTCGGCGAGCTTCATCCCGATCATGGCGTGCGGCAGTTCCGGTTCGTCGTCCGGCACCTTCCCGATGTCGTGCAACAGTCCGGCCCGCCTTGCCAGCTGGGGATTCAACCCCAACTCTGCCGCCATAATCCCGCTCAGGTTGGCCACCTCGCGCGAGTGTTGCAGGAGGTTCTGCCCGTACGACGAGCGGTATTTCATCTTCCCGATCAAGCGGATGAGTTCGGAATTCAAACCGTGAATTCCGAGGTCGATCGCCGTCCGTTTCCCGACTTCGACGATCTCCTCTTCGATCTGCTTCTGCACTTTGGCCACCACCTCTTCGATGCGCGCCGGGTGGATACGCCCGTCGGTCACCAATTGGTGCAACGCGAGCCGCGCAATTTCCCGCCGCACCGGATCGAATCCCGACAAAATAATCGCCTCCGGAGTATCATCGACGATGATTTCCACACCCGTCGCCGCCTCCAAAGCCCGGATATTCCGCCCTTCGCGGCCGATAATCCGCCCCTTGACTTCATCCGAGTCGATGTTGAAAACCGTCACCGAGTTCTCGATAGCCGCTTCGGTAGCCACCCGCTGGATGCTCTGCACGACGATCTTCTTGGCCTCCTTGCTGGCGGTCATCTTGGCTTCGTCGATGATGTCGTTGATATAAGCGGCCGCTTCGCTCTTGGCTTCGCTTTTGAGCTGTTCGATGAGCTGCGCCTTGGCCTCTTCGATCGAGAGGCCGCTGATCTGTTCGAGCTTGACGATCTGTTCTTTGGTCAGCCGGTCGAGCTCCTCTTTCCGTCCGGCGAGCGACTGGAGCTCGTTTTCGACTCTGGATCGGGTGCTTTCGAACTCTTTGATGCGTTTGTTGAGCTGTTCGCCCTCTTGGTTGAGCTGGGTCTCGCGCTGTTTGATCTTGGTTTCGATCTGCTGCAGCCGGGTGTTCCGTTCGGCGACCTGTTTCTCGTGTTCGGCTTTCATCTGGAGGAATTTCTCTTTGGCTTGCAGAATTTTCTCCTTCTTGAGCATCTCGCTGTCCTGCTCGGCTTCGCGCAGGATGGCGGTGCGCCGCTTTTCGGTCGATTTGTAGGTGAACATGTAGGTGGCGTATCCTACCACGGCTGCGGCGACTACGGCACTTACAATTATGATCAGTATATCCATTCGTGTGTTTGATTAGGTTATTTTGTTGTTTTGGTTTCGTAGGGGTACAAAAAAAGCATGGCTTCCTTTGATGGTTTGACGAATAACTCCGGTCAAATCATGGGTGGAGCTGCCTGTGGATTTGGGACTTCCAACGTTCTGCCGCCGCGCTCGGGCGGCGTTTGGGATACAGAAACCCGCCGAAACGGGGTAAGGCCTGTCCTACGTCCATAGAGTTGTTGTGCTCCAAGTAGTTAGTGTTGAGTATCGCAAAGCAAAAGGAAACCATGCGGGCATTTTCGGTTTCTTCTGGTATGTACCGGAAAAAGGGGAGACGGCTGGGACGGAGGGGAAATGCCGGAGGCCTATCGTTTCGAGGGGATATGCCTCCGACAATCCGGCCGCTCCCCCGATTGTCTGCCAGCCGCGCGAGGTGCGGCGTGGGTGGATGGGAGCGTGCGACCCGGGAAGCTCTCGTGCGAGGGGCTTCCGGGTTCCGTAAATTTTCGTCTCTTTTCCCGAAAGAACGTTCGGTGTCCGGTTCCGCCGAAAAACGGTGGGCGGAGGCCCGGAGGTCGGGCGAACTGTCGCGCCCCGAAAGGCGCTGTTCGCCGAAGTGTCTGTGTGTCTCGTGCGCCGGTCAGGAGTCCGAGTCGGTCCGGTTTTTCCGGGGCCGTCCCCGTCTGCCTTTGGGCTTGACGATCGGTGCCGGAGTATGTACGATCCGGTCTCCCGGTTCGTCGCTGTCACTCTCTTCGCCGGCCCATCGGTCGAGTTCCGAGGCGAGGTCTCGCAGCCGCAAAGCTTCCGGACTCATCCGCAGGCGCTCTTTGTTCTCTTCGTTTTCGATCGAAATCCGCATGGCGGCCATCGCGAGGTATTCGGTCAGCGAGGCTTCGTATTTGCGTTTCAGGGATTCGATCTGGTCGCGTATCTGTCTGGCGGCGCGTCTCACCCGTTCCTCTTCGTCGGCAGATATGGTCAGTTGGTACGGTCGTTCGGCGATCTCTACGCGTATCTTCAACATCTTCCGTTCCATACCTCTTGTCTTTATCTGCTGCAATATCCGTGCCGTTTTCGTCGCCCGCCCGGCGGTTCGGTACCGTGTTGTCCGAAAATGCGTGCCGCCGGAATAATCTTTCGTTTATAACGAATCCGGTGCCCGGATATTATTTGTTCATCAGTGCGATGCAACGATCCACATCTTTCAGCAAGCGGTTGATACGCAGTTTGGCTGCCCGCACCCCTCCGGCCACTTCGGTGACCGATTTGCGCAGCAGGAGCCGGTCCAGATCCACCCGCAACCGGGCGATCTCTTCGTTCTGCGCTGCGGTCAGTTCCGAGAGCCGTTCGTTTTCCGCCCCCAATGCCGCATTGGCTTCCCGCAGTTCAGCGTTCTGTGCCAGCAGGCGTTGAATGTTGCGTTCGACGCGTTCGATGAGGCTCTGTTCCGACATCTCTGCCATAGGGGTATCCGTCCGCTTGTCCGTACCGCAAAGCTACGGTTTTTCGGCGGGATTTACAAATGCGCTCTTCACCTGCCGGCTCCGATGAGTTCGCCGCGCAGGTCGTAGTCGTCGGCGGCGGTGATCCGCACGTCGGTCAGGGTGCCGGCGGCGAGCGGCACGGAGGAGGCGATCAGCACCTCCTGATCCACCTCCGGCGAGTCGTACTGGGTGCGTCCGACCCAGAAGTCGCCTTCGCGCCGGTCGATGATCACCCGGCGCACTTGTCCCACGAGTCGTTCGTTGGCTTCGCGGGCAATCTCCTGCTGCAGGGTCATGATGCGTTCGACGCGCTCCGCTTTGACCTCCTCGGGTACGTCGTCGGTGAGCTCCGTGGCGGAGTAGGTGCCCTCCTCTTCGGAGTAGGGGAAGACGCCGAGTCGGTCGAACCGGGTCTGGCGGACGAAGTCGAGCAGTTCGGCGAAGTCCTCTTCGGTCTCGCCCGGGTAGCCCACGAGCAGGGTCGTCCGCAAGGCGATGTCCGGAATCTCGCGCCGCAGCCGCCCGATGAGGTCGATGGTCTCGGCTTTCGACAGTCCGCGCCGCATGGAGCGGAGCATCCGGTCGGAGATGTGTTGCAGCGGGATGTCGAGGTATTTGCAGATTTTCGGCTCGTCGCGCATCGTTTCGATCACTTCCTGCGGGAAGTGGGTCGGGTAGGCGTAGTGCAGCCGCACCCACTCGATGCCGTCGATGCGGCACAGGGCGCGCAGCAGCTCTCCGAGCCTCCGCCGTCCGTAGAGGTCGATGCCGTAGTAGGTGGTGTCCTGGGCGATGACGATGAGTTCGCGCACGCCTTTCCGGGCGAGTGTTGTCGCCTCGTCGATCAGCTCTTCGAAGGGTACCGAGACGTGCCGTCCCCGGATGAGCGGGATGGCGCAGTAGCCGCATCCCCAGTTGCACCCCTCTGAAATCTTGAGGTAGGCGTAGTGGGGCGGTGTGGTCAGCTGCCGTTCGCTGCGCAGCTCGTCGCGGTAGGTCGTCCCCACGGCGCGCAGGATGTCGCTCAGGTCTTTGACGCCGAAAAAGTCGTCCACTTCGGGCAGCTCGTCCCGCAGTTCGTCGCGGTACCGCTCGCTGAGGCACCCCATGACGAAGAGCCGGTCGATCTCCCCGGCTTCTTTGGCGGCGGCGAACCGCAGGATGGTGTTGACGGACTCCTCTTTGGCGTCGCCGATAAAGCCGCAGGTGTTGATCACCACCACCCGGGCGTCGGTCGCGTCGCTGTCGTAGACCACCTCCCAGCCGGCCGCGTCGAGCTGGCCGGCCAGGTGTTCCGAATCGACGAGGTTCTTGGCGCACCCGAGGGTGACGATGTGTATTTTTTTCTTCTTCATAGGGGTTATCGGTTCTGTATTTCCGCCGCGGCCGGTGCTGCACCGACTTCGAAAAGACGGGGATCGGTCAGCGTGACGCCTCCGTTGGGCCATTCGACCGTTATCTGCGTGACGGCCAGGGTCTCGGGCCGGCCGAAACGACGCAGCGGAGAGCGGGTGTAGCGGATGTCGCTCCGGGTCCACCACGTCTCGTCGTTCAGGTTGACGATGTGCGACTGCACGCGGCGGATCAGCCGGTCGTCGATGCCGATCCGGACGATGAACTGCATGGAGTAGGCGTGGCGGTAGTAGCCCAGCTGCGGGAAGGCGACGCGAAAGATGTGGCAGGAGTCTTCCCGCCCGAGGTAGCTGTAACGGGCGTTCCGGTTCGCTGCATTCACCGTGCTGATCGTTGCGACCGGCTGGACGAGGCCCATGTGCAGCAGTTTCTCCAGGTTCTCGCTGCCCATGCCTGTGGTGTCGTCCTGCGTGGCGATCTCTTTCTCCGGATAGTAGTGGTATTGCCGGCGACGGGTCTGGGTCGCCGCCACGGTTCCGGTCACGCTGTTGGGCCGGTCGGTGACGGAGAAGCGGCCGCACAAGGTGTGCCGGTAGTAGATGACCGGCACTCGTTTCAGGCTCCGGTCGAAAAAGTCGGCGAGGTCGGCGTGGACGGTCACCTCTTCCGAGGTCAGGGAGTGCCGGATCGTCTCGACCAGAGCGACGTTCCACACGCCGCGCTGCTGCATCGCCGCGTCATAGACGGCCCGTTGCGGCTCCGTTCCCACGTAGCTGACGCTGACCGTCTCCCCGACGGCGAGCTTCGCCGCAGGAATCGTTCCCACGCCCAGCGAGTCGGTCACGGCGATGGCTTTCCGCCCCACATACAGATAGGCGTACGGCAACGCTTCGCCTGCATCGTTCCGCACCACGACTTTCAGCCCGTCGGCTGCCGCATGGGCCGCACTGAACCACAGCACGAGCACGAGCCCGAGCATCGTTTTTCGCCACATAGCTCTCTGGTATTTCGTTCGACAAAAGTAATCAAACGGCGGAAAAAACGAATTTCCGTCCGGGAGGACAGCTCTCATGAGCCTCTCCCGCACGGAAATTCAGCGAAAAATCAACAGACTACTCCTCCTTGTCGGTATCGGAGTATGCCTTGAGCAGTTTTTCCTGCACCTCGGCCGGCACCTGTTCGTACCCGTCGAAAGTCATGGTGTAGGTCGCCCGTCCGCCTGTCAGCGAGCTGAGCGACGTCGAGTAGCGGTTCATCTCGGCCAGCGGAACCCGGGCCGTCAAGGTCTCGAATCCCTTTTCGCTGGTCATCCCCTCGATCATCGCGCGGCGGTTCTGGAGGTCGCTCATCACATCCCCCAGCTTGTCGCTCGGCGCCAGCACTTCGACCCGATAGATCGGCTCCATGATCTTCGCCCCCGCGTTCCGGAACGCCTCTTTGAAAGCGTTCCGCCCGGCGAGCTTGAACGAGATTTCATTGGAGTCCACCGGGTGCATCTTCCCGTCGTATACCACCACCCGGATGTCCCGCGCATACGAGCCCGTCAGCGGCCCCTCCTCCATCTTCTCCATGATCCCCTTCATGATGGCCGGCAGGAACCGCGCGTCGATCGCGCCGCCCACAATGGCGCTGCAGAAGACCAGCTTCCCGCCCCACTCCAGGTCGACCTCCTCGGTCGATTTGACGTTCATCACCTGTTCCCGTCCGTCGATCTTGTATTTCGACGGCGCCGGCATCCCTTCCGTGTACGGTTCGATCACCAGCGAGACTTCGCCGAACTGGCCTGCGCCGCCCGACTGCTTCTTGTGCCGGTAATTGGCCGCCGCCTGTTTCGTGATCGTCTCGCGGTACGGCACTTTCGGTGCCAGATATTCCACTTCGATCTTATGCGTCCCCGCCAGCTGGGTCTTGAGGATGTTGAGGTGGTGTTCTCCCTGTCCCGAAAGAATGGTCTGCTTCAGCTCCTTGGAGTACTCGACTCCGATCGACGGGTCTTCATACGTAGCCCGGATCAGCAGTTCGCCTAACTTTTCGTCCTCCGCACTGTTCTTGGCCTTGACAGCCGTCCGGAAACGCGGTTTCGGGAAGCCGATCAGGTTGATCTGCCACTCAGCCCCCGGCCCGTTCAGCGTGTGGTTCACGCGGGTCGCCTTGAGCTTCACCGTACACCCGATATCCCCGGCGCACAGCTCCGTCACTTTCACCCGGTTCCGCCCCGCGCTGACGAATATCTGGCCGATCTTCTCCTTGTTCCCCGTGGCCATGTTGGTGAGCTCCATCCCTTCGGTCAGCGTCCCGCTGATCACCCGGAAAAAGGCCACTTCGCCCAAATGCGGCTCGACGGCCGTCTTGAAGACGAAAATCGACACCGGCCCAGCTGCATCCGCCTGCACGTCGCCGCCGCCGATCAGTCTGAAATTCGGCGCCTTGAGCGGCCCCGGAGCTACATTGATAATAAATTCCATGAGCCGTTTCACGCCGATATCCCGTTTCCCCGAGAGGCAGAAGACCGGCACCAGGTCCCGCTTGGCAAGGCCTAATTTGATCCCCGACCGCATCTCGTCCTGCGTCAGCGTCCCTTTCTCGAAGTAGAGCTCCATCAGCGCCTCGTCGTTCTCGGCCGCCGCTTCGACCAGCGCTTTGTTCAGTTCCCGGGCGCGCTCCATCTCGCCGTCCGGAATGGGCAGCTCTTCGCGTTCGCCCGAATCTCCTTTGAAGCGGTACATCTTCATCATCAGCACGTCGACAAAGGCATCGAACCCGGGCCCCGGATTGACCGGATATTGCACCACGACGATCGGCGCTTCGGAGTTGGCGCGCAGCTCTTCGATGGTCTGCTCCCAGTTGGCCTTCTCTGCATCCAGCTGGTTGACGGCCGCAATGACCGGCTTCTCGTGCCGCCGTGCATATCTCGCCTGTATCTCCGTCCCCACCTCGAACCCGTTCTGGGCGTTGAGCAGCATCACCCCCACGTCGGCCACCTTGAACGACGAGAAGAGGGCGCCGCAAAAGTCATCCGCCCCCGGCGTGTCCAGAATGTTGAGTTTGTAGCCGTTGAACTCGGTATATAAGACCGTCGAGAAGATCGACCGTTTGTACTGGTGTTCGATGTCGGTGTAGTCCGAGAGGGTGTTCTCCCCCTCGACGGTGCCGCGCCGTTCGACGACTTTGCCTTCGTAGGCCATCGCTTCGGCCAGGGTGGTCTTCCCGGCACCCGAAGCACCGAGCAGGACGATGTTCTTGATCTCGTTGGTGGGGTATTTTTTCATAACGAACGGGTTTTGTGGGTTAGTATCGGAAATCGAAGCCGAAATCCGCCTATAAATATAAGAAAAATCCGTTCTGTTTGTTTGGCGTGGGTCGAAAAATTCTTTGGAGGCCTCCCGAAAGGAGGGGGTCGAAAAAGAACCGCCCGCCCCGCCGGGTAGAGGCGGGACGGGCGGTGCGGGGCAGGATGCGCTGCGGGGCGCAGCCATGCGGAGAGGTCAGAACAGATCCAGATCGTTCATCGACGGACGGGCTTCGGGAGCCGTCCCGTCCAGGTCGATCCGTACGTAGCGCGTCGAGTAGGGCGTTCCGAAGTAGTGGTAACGTTTGGTCGGATCGTTGATCAGGTTGCCGAACTCGAACCGTCCGGCCGTTTTCCAGTGCCGACCGTCATCGCTGATCCGTACCGCGCCTTGGACGATCCCTGCCGGTTTCGTGCGGCTCGCCTGCGGGTCGTAGGCCACGCCGTGCAGCTGCTGTATGCCGCCCAGGTCGATCTCGACGGGCGATGTCTCCCGGAGGATCGTCCAGCCGCGGCGATCGAGTCCTAAGCGCTCGGTCGCCGTCGCTCCTTTCGCGCCGTTCAGCACGGCGACTGCTTTCAGCTCGCAGGCCGACAATTCGATCGGCCCGTCGTACGGGGTCGAGTGTTCGTCCGGCTCGGAACCGTCCGTCGTATAGTATATCCGGTAGCCGGCGTTGAGGTTGTCGACTGCGTTCCGACCGTGCGGTTTCCATCCGAACTCCTGTTGCCGCGGAGCGATCGTTACGCGTCCTTCCGCATCGTGGCCGATGGTCAGTTGCGGCGGCCGGGAGGCGTAACGGTGTGCCGACACGCGGCAGATGGCCGGTGTCAGGCGCGATTCTAGGAGGCGGAAGCGCAGTTTGTCAGTCGTTACGTCCGGAAAGCGGAGGATGCGTTTGTAGCCGATATTCGTCGCCGAGGCGATTTCGTGCCATCCGCCGTCGATCCAGGCGTCCACGGCGTGTCGTTCGACCCGTTCGCCGTGGGTGGCGATCGCCTCCTGCAACACGATCCGGTTGAGGGTCGCCGGGGCCGGCAGCTCGATCGTAAATTCGCCGGTTCCGTCTCCCCACAGCAGATAGGTCTCTTCCCGGCCGTCCAACACCGCTTTCGGCCCGTCGGCTCCGGCCAGCAGGTCGGTTCCGTAGGTCTCGCGGATGCGCCGGCCGGTCTCTTTCAGGGCTTCGACGTCGGCCGGCGAGAACCGCCCCTCCCGGTTCGGCGGGATGTTCAGCAGGAAGGTGGAGTTTCCGCCCACGGCCCGTTCGTAGATGTCGAAAATGTCGTCCGCGCTGCGTACTTTCTGGTGGGTGTCGTCGCGGTAGAACCATCCTTCGCGGATCGAGGTGTTGGTCTCGGCCTGCTGGTAGTGGAGGTAGCGTGCGTCGCGGAGGTTTTCACGGCCGCCCAACAGGGGGGCGGTCATGTCCGGAAAGTGCGAGGCCGTATCCGGATCTTCCGGATACGGAATCACGTTCCATTCCGTATCCCGGGTGTCGCCGGCTTCGTTGCCGCACCACCGCACATCTTCGCGGCCGAAAATCACGGCCTGGGGGGCCAGACGGTGGATCATCTCTTTCCAGGCGGCGTAGTTGTAGGTCTGTCCGCCTTTTCGCTTGGGGTGCGCGCCGTCGAACCACACTTCGTGGATGGGGCCGTATTCGGTCAGCAGCTCGAACAATTGGTTCAGGAAATATTCGTTGTAGTCGTCGACCACGAATTCGAAGCGGGTCGTATCGGCGAACGGCCGTCCCTCGACTTCGCGGGGAATGGTGCGGCGGGTCTGCGGGCTGAGGTTCCCGTACAGCCCGTCGGGGCTCTCGATCTGGTAGAGGTCGGCCGGCGAAAGGTAGATTCCTAATTTCAGCCCGTATTTCCGGCACGATTCGGAGAGGTCTCGCAGGATATCTCCCTTGCCGTCCCGGAAACCGGTGGACATGATTCCGTGGTCGGTATAACGGCTCTGCCACAGGACGAATCCGTCGTGGTGTTTGGCGGTCAGGATCACCATTTTGATCCCGGCGGCCTGCATCGCTTCGCACCATTGGTCGGTGTCGAGCTCTTTCAGACCGAAAATTCGGGGGTCTTCCATCCCGTTACCCCATTCTCGACGGGTGAAGGTGTTGGGGCCGAGGTGGATAAAGGCGATGAATTCGTTTTTCAGGGCGGCCAGCTGGTTCGGGGTCGGCACCACGTGGGCGGCTTTTTCGACGATGCGGGACAGGCTGTCGCCGGCTTCGACGGGAATCGTGTTCCGGACTGCCATCGTGTGCTCGGGCAGGTGGGAGCAGGCGCTGAGCAGCAGACTGCCTGCAAGGGATAAAAGGGTTCTTTTCATTAGTTGTTTTTGGGTTCGGTTGAGTTTTTTGAGCGGGGGCTGTTCGTCGGCCCCGGTTTTTCAAGGGTGGCGGTTTGTCGAACTTCGGCGGCAGGGTCTCGGCTCCCGCCGCATCGAACCGGACGGGCGCTGTCGTTCGGGAATCCTCCGGGGACGGTCAGCCTTGTCCGCGATTCCGGTATGCTGTCGGCGACATCCCCGTCTCTTTGCGGAACAGGCGCGAAAAATAAAAGCAATCGCTGATTCCGACCTTATGGCAAATCCGGTTGATCTTCATGTCTGTCGAATCCAGGAGCAGACAAGCCTGCCGGATCCTGAGTCGGTTGAAAGCGGCGATCGGGGTCAGCCCGGTTCGGGCCTGGAACAACGCGGTCAGATGGGAGACCGAGTAACCCACATACGAGGCCAGCTCGTTGACGGAGAGTTTTTTCTCGATATTGTCCTGCATGAAAAGGAGGGCCGTGTCCACGATGTCTGTCCGGGCGGACTGATCCCGCCGGCCTCGGAACTGGGGGACGAACCGGAACGAAGCCAGCAGGTGGTGCAGCACCGAGGTGGCGTAGAGCAGATTTTCGTTGCTGTACCCCCATTCCAGCGTCCGGTAAATCGTTTCGAACAGCACGATCCGTTCTCCCAGCCGGGCGTTGGCCTGCGGAGCCAGTTCCTGCGGCTCATACAGGCCGCTGCTGTAGAGAGGTGCCATCGTGCCGCCGAAATGGAGCCAGTAGATCGTCCACGGATTTCCGTTGTCCGCCCCGTAGCGATGCGGAACGCCCGGCGGAAGGATGAAAAACTGATTCCCTGTCACGCGGTACTCTTTGTCGCAGATCGAAAAATAACCGCTCCCCTCCATGCAGTAAATCAGGATGTGCTCTCCGATCGGTTCGTCCCGCTGGCGATAGTGGTTCCGGGCGCGGGGGTAATGCCCGATGTCCGTTAGGTAGAGGGCCGCAAACCACGGGTTCTTCCGGAGTTCCCGGATACGGGACTCCGGAAGAACCAGACTCCGTTCTCCGGTAAAACCGTCTTTTTGTTTTCGCATGACAGACGAAAAATAACAAATTTACAGAAAAAACGGTTTCCCCTCTGCAGAGAAACGGTTGCCGCGAAATGATCCGGGGGCGAGTTCCCCGGCTCCGTCGCTTACTGTCCCGCAAGGAGGCTCAGGTCTATCTGTCGGACGGGGGCAAACCGTTCCGAGGCCATATACTCCACGAGGCTCTGTCGGAACTGGGCCGCGGCCGGTCGTCGGTCGAGGTCGTTCTGCAGGTCGGCGCTGCATACCAGCAGCTTCCCGTTCCCCACGCGCGCCTCGTAAACGAGTCCCAGCTTCCGGTTGGTAAACCAGTCGTCGATGAGGTAGACGATCGGGCGGAAATCCTCCGGATAATCGTCCAGGATCATCGCGTCGCAGCGACTCGTCAGATCCCACCACTGATAGTCGCTCACCCCTTCGTTGGGAAAAGCCGCCAGCGCCGGGTGGCCGGCCTCGCAACAGATTCCGAGCGTGTGCGGAGCCTGCCCGCGCGTCCACGCCGTGTTCCAGAAAATGCTCGAAAATCCCGTCGGAATATCCCCGCCCCGCTCCGGCGCGACCGTTCCGTAGGTCAGCAGCAGTACCGAGCCGCCCTTTTCCAGTTCCGTCCGCGCCGCAGCGTCCAGCCGGGTCGCGATATACGGCTGCGCCGCCACCTCCGGTTTGACCGCCGGATAGACCCAGATGTTCCACCGGTTGCGAATCTCCGTCCCGGGAATCTCGACCGTGACGACCAGCTGCGAAGGCTCTTTCACCCCCGACAGACCGTACCGGATCTCGCCCGCCGGAATGCAGCTCCCCAGCGGCAGGTCTCGGACGGAATCACCCGAGGCCAACTCCCGGCCCTCTGTCGTGGCGATGCTCCACCGGACTGTCGCTCCCGTCAGCGGCCGCTCGCCGAAATGGGCCATCTCGACCGGAACTTCCAGCACCTCGTCGTTGAGCCAGACCAGCTTCGGGAACCGCGCCAGCGGCACCGTCCGGTTGCAGAACATGCGGTACTCGCGGCCGTCCACATACCCTTTCTCCTCCCAGAACGCGTCCAGCGCCCCGACCAGCGCCGTCCCCTGTCCCGGGAAGTCGTTCAGGCCGAGCAGCTGGAACCCGGCAAAGCCCGGCGTCCGCAGCGCCGCCTCGATATCCGCTTTGTAGCACAGCGTTTGCAGCCGCCCCGAAGCGTACAGGAACTTTTCCGCCATATCCGCCAGGCCGTTCCCGGCCAGCGTCTCCCGGAATATCTCCAGATTCTTTGCCTTCAGCACCCCCTTATACTTGGAGATTTCGCCGAAATTCGGGTAGACGCACCACTGTCCGATCTCGTGGCTGACCGTCGGCATATTCTTCCGGATGATCTCCGCGAAATCGTAATCCGTCCGCGGCGCCTCGCGGTTGATGAGGCTGTTGGTTCCCGCTCCCCACGCCTGTATGCGCGGGTCGGGCGTATTCCAGTAGTCCGCATTTTCCAGGTACGGCCATCCCGCCGCCCCCGTGTAGACCCGCCGCGCGTCCTTCCCGCGCCAGTATTCGATCAGCTCCGACAGGTAGCGCCCCTGGCCTCCGCCCGCCGGCTCGTTCCCGTACGCCATCAGACAGAACGACGGGTGGTTTCCGTACTCTTTCAGGATCCGGTCGCCCTCCATCCGGAACCATTCGTCCTGCGGGCCGCCGCTGCCGATCTCGGCCCATCCGCCGCACTCCACCTGCAAGTACATCCCCATGCTGTCGGCCGCATGGAAAGCGGCCTCCGGCGGGCACCACGAGTGGAACCGAACATGGTTCAGGCCGAACTCCCGGCATTTGCCGAAGATCTTCGCCCAGGCATCCGGATCCGTCGCCGGGTAGCCCGTCAGCGGGAAGACGCAGCACTCCAGCGTCCCCCGCAGGAACACCGGCTGCCCGTTGACCTCGAAACGCGTGCCGTTCGCCCGGAACTCGCGCAGGCCGAAATCCGAGCGGAACGCGTCGGTTCCCCCCGCCGAGCGCAGCTCGGCATGCATCGTGTAGACCGTCGGCGTGAACTCCGACCACAGCTCCGCCTTTTCGCCCAAAACGACCGTAGCCGCAGCCGTCGTATCCCCCGGATGTATCTTCACCGTTGCCGCCTTGCCGACCGGCGCTCCGTCCGCCGTTTCGGCCTGTAAAATCAGCTCGGAGGCCGTATCGGTCCGACCCGCCAGCGAGACCGCCACCCGGACCTGCTTCGTCCGGATATCCGGATCGATCCGCATCGATTCGACATACGCCGCCGGACGCGCCTCCAGGTTTATCTCTCCGACAATGCCGTTCCAGTTGCTCTGCGTGTGGTCCGAAACGCTGTGCGCATTGATCCCCACATCCACCCCAAGGCGATTGTCCACCCGCAGGGTCAGCGTATGCTCGCCCGCCGCGAGCCCGTTCAGCACGTAGCGGTGCGGCGTCTGGAGGGTGTTCTGGGCTCCGATCGGCTCGCCGTCCAGATAAAGCGTCGTCTGCCAGTGGGGACGCTCCAGCTTCAGGATGACCGTCCGCTCGCCCCATTCGGCCGGGATCCGGATCGTCTTTTGATACCAGGCCGCCCCGACGTAGTGTTTGTCCGGATTGAGCCAGAACGGCACCTTGATATTCCCGGGCCGACGGTATTCGGCATATTCCGGCGCCTTGTACCACGCGCTGTCCACGATCTGCCCCGTCCACTGCGTTTCCATGCCGATTTCGTTTCCCCGCCCCTGCTCCTGCAACGAGCCGGGCAGTCGGAGTTCATCCTCCAGCGTCCGTTTCTGCCACTCTTGTGCCATGCCGGTGTCTTCCGGGTCGAGTGCGAACCGCCAGCTGCCTGCCAGTGACAGCTCGGTCGGAGCTTGCCTGCACGAAAAAAACAAAAACGAAATGACAGACAGACAGGCTGTCCTCGCAATGATCTGTTTCATATCCAAATGGTTATTGGACAAAAGTAAACAGGTATTGCCGCTCGGGGAATGGACGAAAAATAAATTTGCATGGATAATATGCCGATTCGGTGCTGCGTGTTAGTTGTCCTGCAGGCTCCTCGATTCCTGTACAACTGTGTCGAAGTCGTCTTGTTTGGGAATCGAATGCGGATTGATGTCCGGGGCGGGGGGTACCGGTATTTGGGGTAGAGGTTGTCCTTATGGGGTAGGCCCGGCCAACGTTGGGGTAGAGTCTGCCTGTTAGGGTAGACCCGGCCATTTGTGAGTGCGACACGCACTTCCGAGAGGCAACGCAACTGAAAACCGTGGGCGCGGTGGTCCGAGTAGCTGGTGTTGAGGTGCTGCGAATGGAAAAGCAAGTCCAGGCCGTAGATGCCGCTCGTGGCGGAAGACCAGCTGAACCCGCTGTTGCCGACGTCGTTCAGCGCGCCCGAGGTGCTGTTGCGGAAGCCCGGGGCGGGGTAGTGATGCGGGTCGCCACCAGCGAAAGCGTAATAAGCTCTGCCCGATTCTCCGCCTTATTCGGCCTGTCGCCCCCCCCGAAGCCGTTACACGGCTTGGGCGACAAGGCCGGCGATTCTGCGAATCGCGTTACGCTCTCAAAGTACACCGTAACGCCAGCGGCAGTTCGGCGCCAGCGGAGAGCGCAACGAACTCCGTCGAGTTGCAGCCCTCCGCCTGCCGGGGCGTCGGACTGCGCGACCCTGCGGGTCGCAAGAGCACGGCCTATGTTTCCGCCCCAAGCACCGCCCCGTGTCCGCCTCACTGCGGCTCCGTTGCTTTTTCCCGCGCGCCGGAGTTTCAGTCGCCCGCGGCAATTCTCGTTGGTTGGCCGAGTGCCAACCAACGAGAATATGCCCTTTTAAGCGTGCGGGCGACTATTGAGCTCCGAACCGGATAGAACTGCCCTGCGCGGGCGGTGGCCGGGTGACCCCGGCGGGACGGAGCGAAACTGCGTATCGCTTACTGGCTTGCTACACCCAATGCACTGTCCGCGCGCCTTAGGGAAATCCTGTCAAAACGTGCATGCACATTTTGACGATTTCGCTCCTAAGATGTGGCGCACGGGTTACTTTGCAACTAATAACGGCTGCCCGCCGTGACGCAGATGCGTCCGCCGGGCAGGCGGTGCGTGCCGCACTCCCAATTGGCCGCCTCAGCCCAATTCTCTGTCCGCGTGGCTGGGGAAAACCGTTACAACACCTGCAGCTTGGCGAACTTCAGCAGCAGGGTCTTGACTCCCGCCGCGTCGAACCGGACGGTCACTTTCGTATCCGTTGCCGTCTGTTCGAACGCCGTCACCGTGCCGACCCCGAACCGAGCATGGACGACCCGCGCTCCGACGGTCAGGTCGCCGGCGCTCTCCAGCGGCTTGCCCTGCGGAGCGGCTGCGGATGAAGCGGGGCGGGATTCCACCTTGCGGAATCCCGCCGGGGGCTGAGATGCGGTCGTGTTGCTGCCTCCATTCCCCGCCGCCGTCTTGCGCTGGTAGCGCTGGAACGCCGGACGCGGATCGCCCTCCACGCCCTTGGAACGACCCGTCGCCACCCCTCCCGCGGCGTTCCACCGGTTCCGCAGCGAGGCGTTCTCATCCTCGGGCTCTCCGAAGACATCCGTGTCGAGGGTCGGCATGTCGAGGTATTTCGGGTCGATCTCCTTGATAAACCGGCTCGCCTGGGACGGCACGACGCTCCCCCAGCGGAACCGCGAGAGGGCGAAACTCAGTGTCGCCCGCTTCTCGGCCCGCGTCAGGGCGACATAAAACAGCCGTCGCTCCTCTTCGACATCCTGCGCCGAAGCGACACCCCGCTGGCTGGGGAACAGATTCTCCTCCAACCCCATAATATAGGTGTACTTGAACTCCAGCCCTTTCGAGGCGTGCACCGTCAGGAGCGTCACCCGAGGGGTGTCGTCCTCCTTGCTGTCGTCCATGTCGGTCAGCAGGGCGATCTCCTGCAACCACCGGTCGAGCGTAACCGCTTTGCCTCCGGCCTCTTCTTCGGTCGTTTCTGCCGGCAGGTCCGGATTCTCGCTATCGACGGTCGTCTCTGCGTCCTCCTCTGCAATCGCCTGTGCATCGACGAATTCCTTGATGGAGTTGATCAACTCTTCGACGTTCTGCAACCGCGATTCGTCTTCGATCGAGGGGCTGTTCCGGTAATGTGCCACCAGCCCCGACCGGGCCATCACCTCCATGGCCAGCTCGTAGGCGTCCATTTGTCCCGATTGTTTGAACAGGTCGGTGAAATTGTTCACAAACGCTGTCAGGCTCTTCACCGCCGCGCCGCGCACCCCCAACTCTTCCGGCGTATGGCGCAGGAGCGCCTCCCACATCGAGAGGCCCTCGGCCTGGGCAGCGGCGACGATCCGGCTGACCGACGTGTCGCCTATGCCCCGGGCCGGGAAGTTGATGATCCGTTTCAGCGACTCGTCGTCCCGCGGGTTGATCGCCAGCCGCAGGTAGGCGATGGCGTCCTTGATTTCGGCCCGCTGGTAGAACGATTGGCCGCCGTAGATGCGATACGGGATATTATTCCCCCGGAGGTACTCTTCGATGACGCGCGACTGGGCGTTGGTGCGGTAGAGCACGGCGAACTCGTCGGCCGTGGCGCGGTCGCGGTAGAGGGTGGTGTGGATGTCTCCGGCGACGCGCTGGGCCTCCTCCTTGTCGGTGAGGGCGCAGATCACCCGGATCGGATCCCCCTGCTCGTTTTCGGAAAAGAGGTGTTTGGGCAGCTTCCGGCTGTTCTTTTCGATCACGCTGTTGGCCGCCTCGACGATGGTGCGGGTCGAGCGGTAGTTCTGTTCGAGCTTGAAGATCCGGGCCTCGGGATAGTCCTGCTGGAACCGCAGGATGTTCTCGATCCGGGCGCCGCGGAACGAGTAGATGCTCTGGGAGTCGTCCCCCACGACGCAGATGTTCCGGTGGGCGTCCGCCAGCTTCTTGACGATCAGGTACTGGGCGTAGTTGGTGTCCTGATACTCGTCGACCAGAATGTATTGGAACCGTTCGCCGTATTTCCGTGCGGTTTCCGGGTGGTCGCGCAGCAGGATGTTCATATAGAGCAGCAGGTCGTCGAAGTCCATGGCGCCGTTCTGCCGGCACTGGCGCATGTAGAGGGCGTATATCTCGGCCAGTCTGGGCCGTTTGGCGCGGGCGTCCTCTTCGGTGAGCACGGCGTTGGCGGCGTAGGCTTCGGGCAGCACGAGGTTGTTCTTGGCGAGCGAGATCCGGGCGAAGACGTCGTTGGGTTTGTACTGTTCGTCGGGCAGTTCGAGCTGACGGATGATGGCTTTGACGACGTTCCGGCTGTCGGCGGTGTCGTAGATGGTGAAGGCTTCGGGGAAGCCCAGCACCTGTGCTTCGGCGCGCAGGATGCGGCTGAAGAGCGAGTGGAAGGTACCCATCCAGAGTCCCCGCACGGCTTCGTATGGCAGGATCTTGGTCACGCGGTCGCGCATCTCGCGGGCGGCCTTGTTGGTGAAGGTGAGGGCCATGATGTGGTAGGGCGAGACACCTCGCTGCAACATATGGGCGATCCGCATGGTGAGCACGCGGGTCTTCCCTGAACCTGCGCCGGCGATAATCAGCGAGGGGCCGTCGTAGTTCTCGACGGCGCTCCGCTGGGGCGGGTTGAGCCCGGCCAGGTAGTCGGTCTGTATCAAGTCGTTTTCCATGAGAGTCGAATCGCTGTCCTTATACAAAGAGTCTTGCGGGGAGTCGTGTGCGGGGGCTCGTTTTCCGGCATCTCCGCGTATTGTGCGGCGCCTGAGCCGGGGAGTGCGTCTATTGCAGGACGATGTCCAGCTCGCCGCCCGAGACGATGTCCCGCCACGTGAGGAACGGGGTGCTCAGCAGGTGCCCGTTGAGCGTCATCTTTTCGATCCGGTAGCGTTTCGGCGAGACGCCCGGAGCGCGGACCGTAAAGGTCTTGCCGTTCGGTAGCCGGATGACCGCCTCCTCGAAAAGCGGCGTCCCGATCGCATAGTTCAGGCTCACCGGATCCACCGGGTAGAAGCCCAGGGCGCTGAAAACGTACCACGCCGACATCTGGCCGCAGTCTTCGTTGCCGCATATGCCGTCCGGACGGTTGGCGTATTGTGTCCGCATGATTTCCGAGACGTATCGCTGCGTCTTTTCCGGCTTGCCGATGTAGTCGTACAGGTAGGCCACATGGTGCGACGGCTCGTTGCCGTGGGCATACTGACCGATCATTCCCGTGCTGAAAATCGGCAGCGAGTCCGTCGCCTCGGGGTCGAGCGTGAACATCTCGTCCAGCCGTTTTTCGAACTGCTCCGGCCCCCGCATCAGGCGGATCAGCCCCTCGACGTCCTGCTGCACCGCCCAGAGGTATTGCCAGCCGTTACTCTCGGTGATGTGTTCCGTGTAGGCCTTCGGGTCGAAGCCCGGAAGCCATTCGTTGGTCGAGAGCCGCGGCTGCATGAAGCCCGAAGCCGGCTGGTAGAGGTTCATGTAGCTCTTCGACCGCAGGATGAACTCGTTGTAGAGCGAGTCGCGTCCCATCCGTCGTGCCAGCTGGGCGATGCAGTGGTCGTCGTAGGCGTACTCCAGCGTCTTCGAGAGCGACTCTTTTTCCAAGTCCGCCGGCACGTAGCCCAGCATTTTGTAGAGCCCGATTCCCCGGTAGTCGTCCCGGTCGGCCGTCGCCACACAGGCCGCCAACACCCGGTCGAGCGTCGAATCCGGCAGAATGCCTTTCAGCGCCGCCTCGACCAGCACCGGCACCGAGTGGTAGCCGATCATCATGTCCGTCTCGTTGCCCCACAGCGGCCACACGGGCAGCATCCCGTGCTGGTCGTAAAAGTCGAGCATCGAGGCCGCCATCTCCCGCACTCGCGCCGGGTGCATGAATGTATATAACGGATGGGCGGCCCGATAAGTATCCCAGAGCGAGAAAGTCGAGTAGTTGTGCCCTCCCTCGCCCGGCACGCTGCCGGCGTGTATCTGTCCGTCCGGCCCGAAGTAGCGGCCGTCCGTGTCGTCGAAGAGGGTCGGGGCGAGCATCGTCCGGTAGAGGGCCGTGTAGAACGACACCCGTTCGTCGTGCGTCCCGCCGCGGACTTCGATTTTCGAGAGCTCGGCGTTCCATGCGGCCCGTTGGGCGGCCCGCACGCTGTCGAAGTCGAACGAAGGCATCTCGGCGGCCAGATTGCGCCGCGCCCCCTCGATGTCCACCGCCGAAATGGCTGTCCGCACCGTCACCGAACGGTTCTCTTTCGTGGTGCGGAACACGAACCGGCCGATGTGGCTCCGGATGCCGTTATAGGTGCTGTCGCGGTGCACCGAGACCACGGTGTCGATCGTGTACGAGACGAACGGTTGCGAGAACTGGGCCGTGAAGTAGACCCGTTGATCCGGCGCCCACCCTTCCGAGAAGCGGTACCCTTCGATCGTCCGGTCGTCCACCACGCGCAGGTAGGAGCCCATGGTGTAGTCCCAGTTCATCGCTTTGGAGAGGTTGACGAAGACGGTCGCCCGGTCGGTCGCCGGGAAGGTGTATCGCTGCATGCCGCACCGCTCGGTCGCCGCCAGTTCGACCCGGGTGTCGTAGTCTCTCAGCAGGACGCTGTAATACCCGGCCTGTGCCTGTTCGTCCTGGTGGCGGAAGGTGGAGTAGATCCCCAGCTCGCCTTTCCCGGTTTTGAACGGCGGTACGGCGGGCATAAAGCTGATGTCGTACAGATCCCCTGCTCCGGTTCCGCTCAGGTGGGTGTGCGAGAAGCCGGCGATCGTGGTGTCGGGCCAGAAGTAGCCGGCGATCCGATCCCAGCCGCTGGTGCCGTTATCGGGCGAGAGCTGCACCATGCCGAACGGGGCGCTGACGCCGGGATAGACGTTCCCCGGGCCGTCCGTCCCGATAAAGGGGTTGACCAGCGAGGCGGGATCGTTGCCGGTGTCCGGGGTGCGGCCGCACGACGGGGCGAGGAGGGTCGCGGCGAGCAGGCCGAAGAGGCGGAGGGTGCGGTTTTTCATGGGTCGTTCGGGTTGGGCCGCGAAACGGTATGCGGTGTGCGCGGCGGAGGGTTATAAAAAGACAAAGATAGTGCCTTTATCCGAATCAGGAGTGGAAGATGGCCTGTACGGGATCCATCCGCGAGGCGCTCCAGGCGGGGAACAGGCCGGCCACGGCTCCCACGACCGAAGCGATGGTCAGCCCGAGCAGGATGTTCCCGAAGGTCAGCATCAGCGTGAAGTTGGAAAAGTGGTTGACCAGCAGGGTGCCGACGTAGACCATGGCGAGTCCGATCGCGCCCCCCACGACGGAGAGGATCATCGCTTCGAAAAGAAACTGACAGAGAATAAAGTAAGGGCGTGCTCCGAGTGCTTTCTGGATGCCGATCTGCGCGGTGCGTTCGCGCACGGTGACGAACATGATGTTGGCGACGCCAAAACCGCCCACGAGGATGGAAAAGATACCGATGATGCCGCCCGCGAGGTTGATCTTGCCGTACATCTCGTCGAACATGTTGTTCAGGGTGCTGACTTCGTTGAGGGCGAAGTTGTCTTCGGTCTGTGGGCTGAGCCGCCTGAGGCGGCGCATGATGGAGCCGACCTCGGCCTTGAGGTCTTCCATGTCGGTTCCGTCGGGGCCGAGAATCATCATGTCGGTCGGGGCCCACCGCAGGTTGATGAAGCTGCCGGCCAGCGACAACGGGATCAGGATGCTCCGGTCGAGGCTGTTGAAGGCCACGCTGTTGCCGGCTTTGGTCAGGAGGCCGATCACGTGCAGTTTGACGCCGTCGATGCGGATGGTTTTGCCTACGGGGTCGCTCCCGTCGAAGAGCTGTTCGGCGATTTCCGGCCCGAGGATCGCGACGCGACTGCCGTGTGCCGATTCGAAGGGGGTGAAGTAACGTCCCTGCTCGATCTCGGTGGTCTGTATCCGGTCGTAGTTGTGGCTGATGCTCAGCACGGTCGCGTTGTCGACATAGAGGCTCCCGTTCCGGGCCGTACGGTTGAAACTGGTCGTGAAAGCGACTTCGGCCTGGGGCAGCAGGGCCTGGGTCTCGTGGTATTCGTCGAGGCTGACCTGCGGCCGGTTGCTGTATTTCCACCACTCTCCGCCCCCTTCCCACGGCCATTTGCTGACGTAGAGGGTGTTGCTGCCGAGCGATTCGATTCCCCGGCGGATGTGGATGGCCATCGAGTCGACGAGGGTGAAGACGGTGATGATGGCGAAGATGCCGATGGTGACGCCGCCCAGCGAGAGGGCGGTGCGCAGCTTGTTGATGACGACGCTTTCGAGGGCGGCGAGCCAGCTTTGGTGGATTTGCCCGAGGGTGAAGAAGAGTTTTTTGAACATAAGGGGAGTGGGAGCGACGGCAACGGCTCAAATTTAGGGATTTTTTGCGATTCCCTGTACTTTTCCTAATTTTGCGGATAGGGGTGTTTCCGTTTATTCCGAGAGGCAACGCAGCTGAAGACCGTGACCGCGGTAGTCCGAGTTGTCGGTGCTGAGACTCTGTGCATAGAGATTCAGGTCTCTGCCGTTGCTGTTGTTTGTGGTGGACGACCAGCTGGAACCGTTGTATCCGGCACTCATCAGATCTCCCATGCGTCCTCGGTTTCCCGCGTCGCGGAAACCCGGGGCGGGTGAAACGAAGTGGGGTTTGGTTGGATGGAAATGTTATTGAAACGGATTCGATTATGGTTTGGATAATCTGTCTATTGTTGATCGGCGGGTACCTGCTGGGGTCGATTCCCAGCGCGGTGTGGATTGGGCGGTGGTTCTATCGCACCGATGTGCGGGAGTACGGAAGTCACAATGCGGGGGCGACCAATACGCTCCGGGTGTTGGGACGCCGGGCGGCGCTGCCGGTCTTCGTGATCGACGCGGCGAAGGGCTATGCGGCGGTGATGCTGGCCCATTTTACGGATTTGCAGGGCGACGGACTCTTTTTTCTGAAGATCGGTCTGACGGCGGCGGCGATTCTGGGGCATATCTTTCCGCTGTTCGCTGGTTTCAAAGGGGGGAAAGGGGTGGCCACGATGGCGGGCTGTATGCTGGCCATTGCGCCGATACCGATGCTGCTGGGGCTGGCGACGTTTGTGATCGTGCTGGCGGTGAGCCACTATGTCTCGTTGGGATCGATGACGGGAGGCGTGCTTTTCCCGTTTTATATCTTGTTGGTCGACGGGTTCCAGCCGTATAAACTCCTTTTCGGTGTTTTGGTCGCGGTGGTGTTGTTGATTACCCACCGGAAGAACATCAAACGGCTGCGCGAGGGGATGGAGAATAAGACCTATTTGTTTATCAGGCGGCCGAAATCGTGAGATTTACGAAGTCTGCGTCTTGCGGACGTGGGGCGTGCGGTCAAAGAATGAGGTAAAGGCTGCCGCAGAAATGCGGAGCATTTCCCGTCCCCGCACCCGTTGGGTGTTTTGTTAGGGTTGTCTCTGCCTTATTATGGGGCCCGCGCGGCCGACGCGTTCGCGCCACGGCGGCCGGCCTTTATTATTTCCAACCAACCCGTGCCGCCGCCAAAAGAGACGATTCAACTGTTTCGGCGGTAAGCCGAAACAGTTGAATCGCCCCGGCGCGCGAACAAAGAACGGTGCAAGATTTGGGCCGACACAGCCAATTGCCCACCGCGGGCACGCGGGGCCTGCGCGGCCCGAGCGCAGCACCCTCAAACCACCGCGCGCCGTCGCCTGAATAGGGAAATCGTCAAAATGTGCTGGCACATTTTGACTGGATTTCCCAAAGGCGCGCGACAAAGGATGAGGTAAATAAAACCCGCGCGCGGCTGCTGGAGAAGGAAATCATTCAAACGCGTGATTCGCGTTTGAATAAGATTTCCGCCAGCGCGCTTAGGGTAGAGGCGGCCTATTCCGGAGTGCCCGGAGGCACCGGCGGAGCGACAGCGGAGCCGCAGTGAGGCTGACACGGGGCGATGCCTTGGGTAAAGCTTTTGCGACCCGTAGGGTCGCGCAGTCCGCCGCCCCGGCAGGCGGAGGACTGCAACTCGACGGAGCTCG
>ERZ777305.962-NODE-962-length-41492-cov-3.721312_pt1 | contig 41492 bp, 36 predicted proteins | sample MGYA00374965_ERZ777305 | MGnify/ENA primary metagenome ERZ777305 (study PRJEB29328, sample SAMD00013331) | mouse gut metagenome | study: EMG produced TPA metagenomics assembly of the Metagenome analysis of fecal microbiota from mouse which was promoted... | reverse complement strand
TCTGCCTCTGGGACCCCGCCTTTGCCGCATACCTGGCCAAGAAACGAGCCGAGGGTAAGCATTACAACGTTGCCCTATCCCACCCCGCCAAGAAGCTCGTGCGGCTCATCTTCGCTCTGGAGAAGTCCAGGCAACCCTACTGTCCGGCAGTTTGAGTTCCTTCGATAGCTTTCCGGGGTCCTCCTGGGCCTCTGCTTTGCTATGCCTTTTTGAACCGTCTAACTTTTTCCGCCTCCCTTCATTTTGGGGGTTGACTTTTAATAGTTAATCTTTCTATATATCCGGCGCAAGCACGTAGCTTGCTTGGGTTTACATCTCGCACACACAAAGTGCCGGGGCGGACAGGAGACAAAACGGTCCCGCAGAGACACGTCTCAATCTCCTTTAGGACATCGCGTTGGCCAACGCTGATTGAATGAAAGCCGGTCTGTGGTTCGGGTTTCGTTCAACTGCATTTAGAGTTTAGCAGGATATCATCTCTTTTTCAAGCAGCGTTGCACGAACGGCTAAAAAACGGCACTTTTTGGTATATAAATATTTTTGTATCGATTGCTTTTGAGAACAGTTAAACACTGGAGTGCCTTGAAGTATTTGACCTCCCGTTCACTGTAAAATGAAAATTGGAGGCTGAATAAGATTATAAGTACAGCAAACGTCCATCCTTCAGATTAAGCATCTGGTCATACCGCGCCCTCCATTCTGGCGGCATACGATGGCTGATATTTATAACCATTGCGTCCTCACTCAGTATGGCCGCTTCGATGATTCGAGCGTTTTCCGGGTCCAAGGCAGATGTTATCTCGTCCAGAAGGTACACCGACGGCCGCCCAACCATGGCTCGGGCCAGAGCTATCCGCTGCTTTTCCCCCCCGGACATTTTCTCCACAGTCTCGGGGGCTATCTCCTCCCCGCCATATCTCTCCAGCAGGCGGTCCAGATTGAGCTTTGATACTACACCCCGATAGAGGTTTTGGGGAATATCCCGCCCAAGGCATATGTTTTCCTCCAGAGATGCGAAAAACATATATGGCTCCTGAAACACAGGGCGCACCTCTGAATAAAAGCTTTTGGGGCTTATATCTGAAATGTCCGTCGAGTTCATCAGGATATCCCCTTCGTAGCTGTCGTCGCCTATATGGGAAAGCAGCCTTAAAAAGGTCGACTTGCCACTGCCGCTCTCGCCCATTATGACATATTTTTTCCCCCTCTGGAATTGTATTGAAATATCTTTTAGAATTGTAAGCCCGCCCACGCTGTATGAGAGGTGGCTCACAGTAATCTCCTGGGCCCGCCCCACGTCTTTGCCGGCCTCAGGCTGGGCTTTTTCGTAAGAAGCTGTCAGATCGTTAAATCTCTCCAGCATAGGGCGCACTTCGTTTTTTGCATGGAAAAGATAGGCCAGCACCTCAATGGGTGAGCTTATAATGGCAGCCAGCTGGATCACTGCAACCAAGCTGCCGATAGATATCTGGCCTACCCCGATAAGGAACAGGCCTATAATAAAAATGAGGACCGTCTTTGAAACCTGAAGCACCCCGGTAATGGAGTATATCAAAAGGCTTCTTTTCATCACAGCCGACTCCGCTTTTTCCACCCGGCGGTTCTCAAGGTCCAGCAATTCATTGGACCTCTGCTGGTACAGATAGGCCTTTATCAGGTTTTTGCCGTTGAGAAAGGATTGAAGGATCGCGTTATACCTGCCAAGGCCCTTAGACAGCTCCTCGCGCACTTTCCCATCCTTCTTGCCAAGCCATTTTGGAGCCAGCACGATCATGACGCTGACTCCCAGCACCACGGCGGCCATCACCCAGTGTATGTAGAGTAGGGAGCATGCAGAAAAAGTCAGCATGGTTATACACTTGATGATGTCGATGGTCCCAGCAAAATATTGCTCAGTAAGGCAGGGAATATCGTTATTTATGAAGGATACAAACCCTGAGATCGCCTTATGGTCAGCGCCGCCGATACAGGAGAAGGCCCTGAAGGAGGCCCGGCGCAGATGCTCCTTCTGACGTATTTTAAACTTCTCCGTGGAGTACATATCGACCTGGGAAAGAATGACCTGCAGCGCCGACAGCACAATATATGCCGTTAGGATGGCGGCGCGGCGGTCTGAGTTAGAGATGACGGAGGTCACAACCTCTCCCGAAACCGTTGTGGACAAAATGCTTACAGAAACGAAAAATTCCCCGGCAAATAGAGCGAAAAGAAATAACGGCCGGTTAGGACCCAGAGCTTTCCATAAAGGCTTCATATGATACCTCCTTGAGTGGCAGATAATCGAAACTGACTAATGACAGACATTTGAGGAGGGGCAGGTCATATTTCCGGATTTTATAGCCTTGATTAAATCAAAATTATTAATTTTATCCAGATACTTACTTCTGTTAATGAGAATAGTATTATCAAAAGATGATATTTCTCCCATACAGAGTTCAGGGAATGATCCTGACCCACAAGGTTGAATTTCGCCATTCTCACTACAGTGAATCGTTTTTGGCATTTCATTTATTCCCAAAAGGCTTGCAACCTTTTGGTCAAAATCTATAACATTGCATTCTTTTTCTTTTAGTTTTTCCTTTGCGCGCCCCACCAGAGATATTTGCCCAATTGATATACTGTTAATTCCATGAATACGAAGTTGCTCTATCAAAAGTTTTATATCTTCATAGCGTGATTTGCATGAGATGAATGGCCAATTCAACTATGCGAATATATTAAGCCACAGTGTGTTGTAGATTATGCCGACACTAACCTTCAACAATTTAAGTTTAACATACCAAAAATAATTTTTCAAGTAGCGCTGCACGAACGGTTAAAAAATGGCACTTTTGGGTATATAAATATTTTCGTATCGATTTGATTTTAGTTTGTTAAAGCGCTGGAAAGCCTTGAAAACACGGGGTTTTTTGACAAAAAAGCGCCCCTCAATGACCTGCATGGCCAAAAAGGGGTGTTCATATCACAGTGTACTTTCTCAAAATAAAATAGACGTATGGAAAAGCTCGTTTCCTTGTCATATTGCTGTTTTATATTACCACCGTACTTCTCTACAGCTCTCTTAATGCTTTTCTGCCCCACTCCATGCCGATCCCTGTTCAGCTTGCGCGTCAGAAAATTACCGGCGCTGTCTTTAAGCGGCTCCTGATCGCATGAGTTTGTCAGGGAGATAAAGAGTCTCGCGTCGGAGTGCGTATCTTATCTACAGCAAAGACCTTTACCTTATGCTTGTCAGCCTCAACCATTATCACCTCGTCTGCGAACCGAGTGACAGACTCATTGGCAGTTTCTATCAACACAGGCTTCGTATCTATGCTGATCTGGTACAATGCCTCCTTCATGTTTCTATAAAGGCGGCTTTTTTCAAGGGGTCTTGACAGATAACGAAATACATGGAATCTCATGGCCTCATCCAGATAATCCAAAAATGATGTAAGTATAATTATTTTCACATATGGAAACCGGGCCTTCAATTTGGCCCCAACTGTGATACCGTCCAGGCCCGGCATTTCCACATCAAGGAAGGCAATGTCAATTCTTTTATCTGATTTCAGCAGTTCTTCACCGCTTGTAAAAGCCTCATACTCGGGCTGCTTCAGCTTGTTTTCACTGAAATATGCCCGGAGATACTTTTCAAGCTTATCCATAACGGCTGTGTCGTCATCGCAAAAGACTATCCTCATTGTTGACATTCCTCCTCAAGGCTATTATACCTTATTTAGGCCTGGAGGTCACGTCTTTATTAGCTTTTTCGACGTAGATTTTTGAGATTTCCGCAATGACCTCTATATCTTCGCCTTTGCATTTGGTTATATCGGCGGCAATATCAAGTGGGATATTTTCTGGATGCATAGCGCCGTTTAAAAGGTAGTTGGGAGACACATTAAGTTCTTTATATATCCCAACAACCAGGTACCCTCCAGGGCTTTTTTCAGATAGTCCAGGGTCTCGCCGTGGTCCAGGTGCACGCACACCGGCACCTCGGTTTTCTTGGCCATATAGACCATGGCCGCCCCTATTGCCTCCAGCGGGGCAATTCCTCATGGCACTGGGCAAACTGGGCTATCGCCGGCAGCCCCAGCTCCTCCGTCCTGAGTATGGACTCCAGTCCCTCAAGGTTTGCCGCGTTAAAGGCTCCCACAGCTATTTCCTTCTCCTCAGCGATTTGCAGTATATCCTTTCAAGTTCATCAGCATGGTGATCGCTTCTTCCCGCTTACACCTTTTTGATCTGGCTGAACATCACCTCAAAAGCTCCGTCTGAGCAAAACAGTATCTTCTCAGCCCCCAGCGGCGTGTATATCAGCGAACTCATGACCCGCTCCCCATCGTTTGCGAACACCTCTACCGTATACTTGTCCATCAGTATTCTCAGCTTTACCCTGCCCTCATGCCCGGTAAGGGGCATAGTCCTCACAGCCAGCAGGTCTCTGGTACTGCCCGAGTAGGTGCGGTCGGTGGTGAAGGTATGCTTTGCGCCGTCATATACCAGCGAGGTGTAGAAGCGCCCGTCGGCGGCCACCCGGAGCTCCAGGCTTTTGCACTCCTCCGTGTCCAGCTCGACAGTCATGTCAAAGACCCTGCCGCCCACTCCCGGCAGCTCCTTAAATTCCTCGGAGGCCTCCACCCGGAGTTTTAGCTCATCGGTGCGGTACTTCTCCAACTCCCTCACCGGGTTCTGGCACAGCCGCCCGTCCCGGAGGGTAAGCTCTCTGGGCACGGTCATGGGGCCGGACCACTTGAAATCGTTTGGTGTAAGGTAATTCTCCCAGTTGTTCATCCACGCCACCAGCACCCGGCGGCCGTCCGGGGTTTCGGTGGTCTGTCCGGCATAGAAGTCCATGCCGTAGTCGATGGCCTGGCCCGCCTCCCGGGTAAAAGTATGGGAGCTTCTGTCATAGCTCCCTATAAGGCAGAGACTGCCGTTGCCGTTATGGTGCTCAAGACCCTCGGCAAGCATCTCCTGGGGGGAGACTATGAGCACCTGCTTTCCGTCCAGGGGGAAGAAATCCGGGCACTCCCACATTTTGCCGTACTCGTTATTGCAGCGGTCCAGTATGCTCACAAAGCGCCAGCTTCTCAGGTCCTGTGAGCTGTATAGGGCTATCTGTCCGCTGCCGTCGGGGCTCCTGCTGCCTATGACCGCGTAGAAGCCGTCGTCCTCCCGCCAAAGCTTGGGGTCGCGGAAGTCTGAGAGGGAGCTCCCTTCGGGCAGGCTGTCGGCGGTTATCACCGGGTTCTCCGGGAATTTCTCATAGTCCCTGCCGTTGCCCACAGCCATGGACTGGGTCTGGCGTATCTGCAAAGTGCCGTCCGGGAGCTTATCCTCCCGGTTGCTGGTGTACATCAGGTAGTGTTTCCCCTGCCACTCTATGGCACTGCCCGAGAAGCAGCCGTCCCTGTCGTATGGCATATCCGGCGCCAGGGCGCTGGGCACGTACTCCCAGCTTATCAGGTCCCGGCTCTTATAGTGCCCCCAGTGGATGTTTCCCCAGCGGGTGCCGTATGGGTTGTTCTGGTAGAACAGGTGGTACTCGCCCTTATACACCGAAAATCCGTTGGGGTCGTTGGCCCAGCCCACGGCGGGGCTCATGTGGAACACCGGCCTCTGCTCTGCCGGTATCTCCGATGATTTGACGGCCTCATATTCCCGGGTCTTTAATAGTTTTTCACTCATATTCTCTTTCCCTCATTTCTATCTGGGAGAATTCCGCCTTCCCAAAGGAAAACAGCCCCAAATTTCTATTTTGATAGTCGTACATACGAAAGCTCATGGCGGCCTCGCTGTTTACATATACCAGCCCTACCGTTCCCTCTGTGACTACTTCCATGTGGTATACGCCGTCCCCGGGCCTTCTCAGGGGCACTTCCAGCTCTATGTCATAGGGGAAGGTCTTGCCGCCCTCCTCGTACATCCTGAGCCATGAACGGAACACCAGCCTGTTCATCTCAGGCTCCACATAGATATAATAGCCCTCTCTCATCTCCTCGCTGGCCTGAAGTATTACCCCGGCCTGGTGTGCCCCGTCGGAACGTATCTTCAAATGGATATAGCAGCTTTCCGGCATCTGCTGCATTAAAAGCATCTGCTGGGAGGAGGCGGTTTTGGCGGTCCAGCACCCACCGCTCTCCTGCCAGCCCTCAGTGACCGGTGAAAAGCTGTTGGGAACACTATGGGTAAACAGCGCCTTTTTACTCTCTGGAAGCACAAGCCCCAGGTCGCCGTCAGGCTGCTGGATTAGCCGATGAACCACCATGCCGCCGCCCCAGTCCCAGGTTCGGTAGTCCTTACCCTTGAACTTATCCGGCCAGAAGCCGAAGATATTCTCGTCCTTTGTGGGGTTCCAGCCGCAAATGTAACGCTCCATGTCATGGCCGGCCGTCTTCGCGGCGTAGAAAGCCCGGGCGTCCAGCCTGTGGTTTTTGGGTATCTGCCACTGGGTCTCACCCACTGGGCATTTCACATAGTAGGTGCCGAACAGGTTGGTGTAGGAGGAGAACACAAGATAATACCAGTCCCCCATCCTGAAAACATCTGGGCACTCGCACGCGCCGTTAAATCTTTCGGGGAAATACACCGGCTCCCTGTACTCCCAGGTTTTCAGATCCTTTGACACGCAAAGCCCCACGCATCCGGTCTGGCTGTGGAGCTTATTGGCCCGGGCGGCCAGGAACATCCAGTATTCGTCCAGGTCCTCCCTGTATACCACCCTGGGGTCCCGCCAGTCGGAGCAGTGGTAGATTTCTCCGTCCGGCCCGAAGGTATCAGCCTCCTGATACTCCCAGCTGTCAAGACTGCCGTCCTTGCTGATGTAGTGGGTCACATACTGCTTACCCTCCGGGAAAATGCAGGCAAACAGGTGCCACTGCCCGTTGCGGCAGACTATGTCCCCGGTGCCGCCTCTGACATGGATGGGCGTCTCCGGACCCATATGCACCAAATCCTTGCTCTCCATCCTGTGCCAGCCCGGCACAAAATCCGGGGCGTCCCTGTCCAGCCAGTGCTTGAGATAGAAAAGCTGGTATTTTCCGTCTATATACTTCGGTATGATATCCCCGCACTTGGCGTTCGGTGCGGTATAAAACAGCTTTGGCTTCACTCTGCATCACCCTTCTCCGATATATTTTTCTTATCCTGCTGTCGGGCCAGCCAGTTCTCCCTTTGCAGTGCCCTATACTTCTTCCCGGCATGATCCGTCACATAGAAGCTGTCCGCGCGAAGGACGTTCTCAAGCTCACCTATGAACCGCTCCCGCTCCGCGCTCTCCGGCGGTATATCGTTGACACCCGCTATAAGCGGCGTGCGGATGTACACCGGCTTTTTAAGCTCTGACAGCCGCCTCAGATTCTCAAGGGTACGGCCACAGCCTGCCCCGGTATATTTCAGGGCCAGTTTCTCACTCATAAATTTTATATCTACCAAAAATAGATCTGTAAGGGCCAGCACGCTCTCTATCACGCTCCACTCTACGTTCACTGTGGTGTCTATGCACGTGCCTATGTCCTCCCGCCTGCACAGCCTGAAGAGCTCCCTCACAAAGCCCGCCTGCAAGAGCGGCTCACCGCCTGAGCAGGTGACTCCACCCTCAGCGCCGTAGATGCTCCTGTCCCGCAAGAGCTCCCTGAGGACTTCCTCTGTGGTCCTCCTGCTCCCGCACACCCTCAGCGCCTCTGCCGGACAGGCTTCGGCGCACTCCCGCTTCTGCCCACAGTCCCTGCAAATATGCACGTCTATGCCGCCCTCTCCGGCAGCGCCTTTTGTGCAGCGCCCAAGGCAGCCGCCACAGCCAACGCAAAGCTCCGGGTAGTACATCATCTCCGGCTCCCTGTGCTGGGATTCGGGGTTATGGCACCAGAGGCAGGACATATGACATCCCTTGAGGAATACCGTGGAGCGTATCCCCGGGCCGTCGTGGAGGGAGTACCGCTGGATGTCCATGATAATTGCGCTCTCCATAGTACCTCCCTAGCAGATTCTGCCGATGATGTGGTTTTGCAGCTCCTCGTCCAGCTCCACAAACCTGGCGTTGAAGCCCCAGACCCGGACTATCAGGTCCTTATAGCGCTCCGGCTCCCGCTGGGCACGGCGAAGCTCCGCCGCGTCGTACATAGAGATGTTCAGCACCGGCACCCCGGCCTCGTCACAGGCCTCAATAAGCCTCGCGACGATCCCTTCCCTGTCCGCTCCCATCACAAAGTCGCTCTTATTTAGGGTGATATGCAAAGGCGAGGAGGCGTAGCCCTCCCGCATGGGCAGTCTTGAGGCCGACTCTATTATGGCGGTGGGCCCCTTCTTGGCCGCTCCGGGAGTGGGCGAGCAGTGCTCGGCTATGGGGTCGCGGAACCTTCTGCCGTCGGGGGTAGCACCGGTGATATTGGCAAAAATCTTGAAGTCGATATTGTAGAGTCCGGGCCATACCCGCTTGCCGCTTTCGGTACGGTAAGCGTCCACCCTGTCGATGAAGAGCCGGGATATCCAGGCCGCAAGCTCATCCACACGCTCCTCGCCACAACCATACTTTGGGGCATGCAGAAGCCTTTGGCGCAAGGGCTCACGGCCCTTAAAGTCCGCCGCCATGGCCTCCCGGAGCTCAGTGAGGGTGCAGTACTGCTTCTCGAACACACAGTGCTCGATGGCCCTGAGGCTGTCGGCGGCGGTGGTGACCGTGCCGGAGAGGAGCTGGTAGTCGTACACCGAGAAGCCGCCCCCGCGAAGGGGGTCCCGCCCGGTTATCAGGCAGTCCTCGAAGGTGCCCGCCAGAAAGGGTGAGGTCATAGTCACGGTCTCGTCCTCGTGTATCTTCCTCCCTATGGTCTCAAGCTCCCGGTCAAGCTGGAAATACATCTGTGACTTGAAGGCGCTGAGGAAGTCGCCGAAGGTTCCCATACTCTCTATGTTCCCGGAGCGAAAGCCCGTGGTAAGCCCGGTCTCCGGGGTGAACTCCGGCATATCCTTGCTGTTTTTCCTCATGCTCACCGGGTAGATAAATGGGTTCTCCTCGCCGTTGAACATGGTCAGTTCCACAGTCTTTACCATCTCGTGTTGCCAGAAGGCAATATGGCTCCTGCCATCTATCACCGTCTCGGTACAGCCGTCGTTGGCGTACCGGCAGGCATCCGTATGTGCTATCCCGGCCCTCTCCATGGCGGGCATTATCCAGCGGTCGAAATAGAGGGTAGGCTGGCCCTTGCCCTCTGAGAGCATCCGCACGCAGGACTTTTTCAATTCCTCCGGCGAGCCCGGGTGCAGACGCACGTTCAGGTGCGGCTCTGCGTCCCCCGTGCGCTCATAGGCCTCCAAAAACACCCAGGTGAGCTCGTTTGTCAGGTCGCGGCCCCCCTCATCCTGGCCAGAGAGCATCAGGTTTCTGAGTGTGTCCCCGGTGCGTATCTCGTTGAGATACCCATAGAACTGCATGACAGCTTCCATGGCCTCCTCCCGATTCCACGCGCCGCGCTCCATATCGCTCTTGCAGAAGGTGTACAGCTTCTGGTCAAGCCTTCCGATGCAACCGCCGCCGAAGGGGCGGCGCAAGAGGTACAGAAACCAGAAGAGCTGCAAAGCCTGGATAAAAGTCCGGGGCTTACCGCACGCAATAGCCTGGCAGTTGTCCGCTATTTTCTGCAGCCGTCCGGCGTCCTCCGGGCGCTCCTTCTTCATTTCAAGGGCCCTGTCCATATGCTTCAGTATGAACTCCCGCACTCCAATGTACACGCCATGCACCGCCTGCCTGTACACGGCGGTCTCCTCCGTGTCCTCTGCCGTCCTCTTGGCGGTCAGTTCCAGAACTCCCTGGACGCCGTATTTCAGCACCGCGTCACCCATGGGGAAGTGGACGTTGTCCTCACCGAAGGCGTTCTTAAAAAGGTTCTTGCTGAAAACCGGCTTGTGCAGCCCGGCCAAAAGGCCGCTTTGGGGGATGTGTATATCGTAGGACTGGAAAACCTCCTGCTGGGACTGGACGCACTGAGAAATTTCTTGCTCGTTCAAATTATGATCTCTCCCTTCAGGTATTTCCTCTGCTTCCCTATCTCACCGTTATCTCCGCCACTGAGCACCCCGGCAACATAAACCTCACTCTGCCGCCCGCCGTCGCTATATCCTCCAGCACGGCCGGTTCAAGATCCTTGGGATGGTCAAAGTCGTTAAATGCCCCCATATCCCCGGCCAGTATTCGGCCCGCGGCGCTGTTTACCCTCATGCCCGAAGCCTCAAGCTCTATCTCAAGCCGCCTGTCCGCGTCCAGGTTCGCCGCCGTAACGTGTACTGTCCCCTCGCTGTCCATCGAGGCGGATATACTCAGGTCTGCCACGCCTCCGACGTCCTCTGTTTCAGCAAAGCTTCCCAGAAGCCTTGCGTCCTGGTGATGCTTATACAGGTCGAACACGTGGTAGGTGGGTGTGAGCACCATTTTATCCCCCTCGGTGAGGATAACCGCCTGGAGTACATTTACCATCTGGGCTATATTGGCCATAACCACACGGTCGCAATGGCTGTTAAAGATATTCAGGGTCAAAGCGGCGGCCATGGCATCGCGCATGGTGTTCTGCTGGTACAAAAAGCCCGGGTTGGTCCCCGGCTCCACATCGTACCAGGTCCCCCATTCGTCCACAATAAGGCCGACCTTATGCTCCGGGTCGTATTTATCCATTATATGGCCGTGCTTTGTCACCAGCTCCTCCATATAGGCCGCAGCCTGCAAAGTGGCGTAATACTCCTCCCTGGTGAACCCGGTGGCGGGCCCCTTATTCTCCCACTTCCCCTTTGGCACGGCGTAGTAGTGCATGGTGATGGCGTCGGCAAAGTCCTTCACCATAGGCATAATCTTCTCCGTCCAATCGTAGTCATCCGTATAAGGGCCGCAGGCTATCCTGTAGAGCTTATTCTCCCCATAGTCCCGGCAGTAGGTCTGGTAGCGCCGGTACTCATGGGCGTAGTACTCAGCCTGCATATTCCCCCCACACCCCCAGCTCTCGTTGCCCACTCCGAAATACTTTATCCTCCATGGCTCCCTTTGTCCGTTTTCCTCCCTGAGCCGGGCCATGGGCGATTCTCCGCCGAAGGTCATATACTCCACCCATTCGCTCATCTCCTGCACGGTTCCACTTCCAAGGTTACCGTTTATGTACGGCTCACAGCCCACCTGACGGCAAAACTCCAAAAACTCGTGGGTGCCAAAGGAATTATCCTCTATGACCCCGCCCCAGTGGGTATTGACCATGCGCTTACGCCCCGCCTTCGGTCCTATGCCGTCCTTCCAGTGGTACTCATCGGCAAAACAGCCCCCGGGCCATCGGAGCACGGGCAATTTAATGTGCTTGAGCGCCTCCACTACATCCGTGCGCATACCGTTGATGTTCGGGATTGATGACCCCTCCCCGACGTACAGGCCGTTATATATGCATCGGCCCAGATGTTCTGAGAAGTTGCCATAGATGTTCCTGTTAATCCTGCTTCTTTTGTCCAGTGTGTTCACGATTATTTTTCTCAAGGTACTTCCCCCCCTAATAGTTAAATTGGGCAGGCGAACCTGCCGCCTGCCCAATTTCTTCCGGTTTTATCCGTCTTACTTAAGAGCCTCCGCATAGCGGTCATATGCCGACTGCCAAGCGCCCACAACGTCCTGCAGGCCCATGCTGTCCAGATCCTTCAGGTACTGGTCCCACTCGGCCTCAATGCCGCCGTCCCGGAGCCAGTGGGAGGCCCTCTCCTCGGTGTAGACGACGTTGGGATAGGACTCGGTGCTGTCCACATAGTTGAACCAGAAGTCCCTCAGGTCGTCCAGCCTCTGCTGGGCGCGTGCCTCCATGTAGAAGTACTTGCCGTAGTCCTCAGTGAGCTGGCGGGTGGGTCCAAGGAGCTCGCTCTTGCTCTTGAGCTCGCCCTCGGTCTCGCCCTCCTTGAGCTCGATGGTGTTGTACACACCCTTTTCGTCGGGAGTCTCGTCAAAGAACACGCCGATGGGGCCATAGTTGCACTGCATACTTATCATTGGGTCGTACATCTGGTCAACCCAGTTGAGAAGGGTCTTGGGATCCTTGCAGGCGCTGGTGACCGCAAACTGGTCGCGGGAAACGGTAGAGGTCTGGTTGAGGTTTACGTGATGGGTGCCGTCGGGGCCGTCCAGCACGGGCAGGTAGGCGTAGTCTTCGGCGCGGTCATAGCCCACGACCTCGGGGATCTCCCACCATACGAAGGTGCCAAGGCGGGCGTCCTCGCCGTTGCCCTTTGCGATGTACTGGCTACTGTCCTGGGAGAAGACCTCGATGTCTATGAGCCCCTCCTCGAACCAGCCGTGGAAGTAGGCGAGGGCGTTCTTATACTCCTCAGAGGCCGCCTGATAGTAGACCTTGCCGTCCTTAATGGCCCTGTGGTCTTCGTTATAGTCGGTGCACCCGAAGGGGGCCCAGAGGGTGGTCATATTTGCGCACCATGCGCCGTTGTCCCAGGGGAATATGAAGGACAAGGGGATCTCGTCATTGGGGTCGCCATTGCCGTTTACGTCCTGGTTCTTGAACTCCACCAGCACGTCATGGAGCTCGTCTATGGTCTTGGGCATCTCCTTGTTCACAGCCTTAAGCCACTTGGTGTTGATGCAGGTGAACTGTGGGATGGAGCCTATCTCGTAGGTATTGCCGTCCTTGTACTCAAAGCCCATCTCGCCAAAGTTCGGCAGGGTGTAGATATGCCCGTCGGGCATGGTGCAGGCGGCCAATGCGTCCGGGCGCACCTCCAGCACGGACATGAGGTTGGGCATGGTCTCCTCGTTGATGTAGTCCTCAAGGGGTATAAAGAGGCCCCTGGTGCCGCAGGTCATTATCTCAGCGTCCTTGAGCTGTGCCGCCATAAAGGCGTCGGGCATACTGTCAGAGCCTGCGTTGAGCATCAGGTTCTTCTTCTCGGTCAGGGTGTCGCCGGAAACGCAGTTCCACTCGATGGTGACGCCCTTGGCCTCGTTCATCTGCTGTACAATGGGCTTCTCGCTGTTGTCAGGGGACAGCTCGCTGACCCCCGCGAAGATCTTGAAGCTGGTCTGCTTCTCGCCGTCGTCGGGTGTTGATGCAGTGCTGCTGTCGGCAGCACTGCCCTCGGAGCTCGAGCTCCCGCCTTGGCTGCTTGAGCCTGAGCTGGAGTTGTCGCCCCCTGTGCACGCCGCCAGGCCGGCCACAAGGGCCAGGACCAGCGTCAGCGCCGCAAGTCTTTTCCAAATGCCTTTCATGATCTTTCCTCCGTTTGTAAAATATTTGTTTTAGAAAGCCGTCAGCCTTTTACAGCCCCGACTGTAAAACCTTTTTCAAAATACTTCTGCACGAACGGGTACGCAATGAGCATGGGCACCGAGCCCACAACTATCGACGCGAACTTTATAAGCTCCTTTATCTTGTTGGCCTCGGCATAACCGCCGTCCATGTTGCCCATCATTGAGGTCATGGCCTGACTCTGTATGAGTATCTGCCGTAGGGCCAGCTGAAGGGGATACTTGGCCTTGTCGTTCATGTAGATGAGCGCCTGATACCAGTCGTTCCAGTAGCCCACCATGGTGAATATCACCATGACGGCGATTATAGGCTTTGCAAGGGGCAGGGCTATCTTGAAATATGTTCCAAGGTTGCCGCTGCCGTCTATGGAGGCCGCTTCGTAAATCTCGCCAGGGACGCTGGTCTCAAAGAAGGTACGGGTGACTATCACGTTGTACACCGAGATGCCGCCGGGCAGGATGAGGGCCCAGACGCTGTCCAGCAGCTGAAGCTTTGACACCACCAGATAGGTGGGGATGAGCCCGCCGTTAAAGTACATGGTAAAGACGAAGAAGAGCATTATCGCCCGCCTGAAGGGTAAGGTCTTCTTTGACATACAGTAGCCGGTGGTGATGGTCATGGCCACTGTCACCACAGTGCCCAGCACTGTATACCAGATGCTGTTAAGGTAGCCCATGGCGATGGCGGGCTCCTTGAAGACCCTGGCATAACCCTCGAAGGTTATGTCCGCCGGGAGCAGGAAGGTATGTCCCGCATAGACCTCGTAGGGGTTCGATATGGAGGCGATAAGCACATAATACAGGGGGTATGCCACCACTATCATTATCACTGCCATAAGGGCATAGTTGAAAATGTCGAAGATCCTGTCGGAGGATAAGCCTCGCTTTTTAGCCGTAGTCTCTTTCATACTGCCGCCTCCTTATATAAAGCTCACATCCGAGAGCCGCTTGCACACCCAATTCACCACAGCAAGAAGCACGATGTTCACTGCCGTATTGAAGAGGTTCACCGCCGTTGAGAAGCTATACATGGCCTTCAAGAGACCCTGCTCGTACACGTAGGTAGAGATTATCTCAGAGGTCTCCTTGTTAAGGGGAGTCTGTAACAGGAAGGCCTTTTCAAAGCCCACGTTCATCAGGCTGCCGAAGGACATGATGAGCTGTATGACTATAATGGGCACCAGCACCGGGATATCTATATGCAGTATCCTCTGCCAGGTGTTCGCCCCGTCTACCTTCGCCGCCTCGTGGAGGGAGACGTCAACGCTTGAGAGGGTAGCGAGATAAATTATGGTGCCCCAGCCCGCGTCCTGCCAGATGCTGGAGGATATGTATATGGTGCGGAAGGCCGAGGAGGAGTCGATGAAGTTCAAATTTGCCGGGGCCCCGAGGAACTGGGCAAGGGTGCTTATTAATCCACCTGTGGGCGAGAGGAATATCCTCAGCATACCGCAGAGTACCATCACAGAGATAAAATGTGGAGCGTATATCACCGTCTGGGTCACCCGCTGGAATTTTTTGTTCTTCAGCTGGTTTATAAAGAGGGACAGCACTATGGGTATTGGGAAAGTCCACAGTATGCTGTAGAGGCTCAGCAGTACGGTGTTTGTGATCATACGGGTGCTGTTATAGTTGCTGAAAAAGCGTTCGAACCATTTGAGCCCCACCCACTCGCTGCCGAAGAAGCCGTCCACGGGGTTGAAGTCCCGGAAGGCTATCTGTACGCCGTAAATGGGCGCGTACTTGAAGACGGCGGTAATGACTATAGGGATGAGCAGCAGCAGATAGTATTCCCAGTGCTTTGCTATCCGCCTGCCCAGGCTGTGCCCCGCCTGTACGGCGGTAGCGGACTTTAGCTTTGACATAATACCCCTCCTAATGGACATCTTGCGCTTCAACAACTTGAAACGTATCACGTTGTTATTGTACACCCTATCAGTCCATATGTCAATAGTTATTTACAAAATAATATGAATTTTTTTGTGTCTTAATTGCATAGTGCTGAACATACCATTGTAATCGCCACTAAAAATTTGAATCGTTATGAGAAATAAAAAATTTCGTTGCAAAGCAGCGCCGTTTTCTATATAATATAATTTAGAAACATATCCAAGGAGTGAACCCCAGAATGGCAAAAAAAAATGCCCCCACCATAAAGGACGTGGCCCGGGCGGCAGGAGTTTCAGTTGGAACAGTCTCAAAGGTGATAAACGGCATCGCGGTGCGCAAGGAGTCCCAAAGGAAGGTGCAGGAGGCCATAGAGGCCCTGCACTATGAGGTGAACACCTACGCCCGGGGGCTGAAGATATCAAAAAGTGGCCTTGTGGCCCTTATCGTCCCCAACACGATGAACCCCTTTTACGCGACTTTTGCAGATCATATCGAGGCCGCGCTGTATGAGCACAGCTTGAAACTGATACTCTGCTGTTCTGACGAGATCCCTGAGAAGGAGCTGGAGTACCTTAACTCCGCCAAGCAGAACAAGGTGGACGGTATAATAGCCCTCACCTACTCAGATATCGGAAGCCATATCACCGACGGCACGCCCATCGTGGTCTTTGACCGCTTCTTCGAAAACAGAAGCATCCCCCGGGTGGGCTCGGACAACTTTACCGGGGCCTGCATGGCAGTTGAGAAACTGTTGGAGCTGGGATGCCGGCACCCGGTGTATATCCGCTTCCACTCTAAATTCCCCGGCGAGGCCGACAAGCGCCGGGATGGCTACCTTTACGCCTGCCAGCGCCATAATCTCGAGCCGGACTACCTCGACATGGTAGACGACGGTACATGGCGTGAGGCATTAGGGGAGTTCTTGGAGAGACACAAGCGCCCGGACGGCTCCCTCACCTTCGACGGGGTCTTCGCCCACACGGACTTCCATGGCTACCACTTCATGAAAATGCTGACGGAAAACGGCTACAGAGTTCCGGAAGACGTGCAGCTGATTGGCTTCGACGGCATCGAACGCTTTGGCACCCCCGGGGATTACGTCATCTCCACCATGTGCCAGCCCGTGCGGCAGTTGGCCCAGAAGTGCGTGGAGATTATTCTCTTGGAGGACAGGAGCACTGTGCCCAGCTTGACGCTATTGCCAGTCACTTACTGCTATGGCGGGACTACACGGGAGCCAGGAAGGTAGACAGGGTGGCTTCATACAGCGCCGCTTCCCACCCTCGCTCTCCTAATAATTGTCTGAAAATTAGACCCGGGAGGAAAATATTATGACGGTTCAAATTACAGCACGATATCTCTATTTGCCCGTAGACAAGAACAGCCCTGTGGTAAAACTGCATTTCTTTTATCATAGAGAGAAATTTCAAGAGATCGATATCAGTCCTGGCGCGGACGCTGTGGATTTCTACAGCGCTATGGACGTGGAGAGATACATAGGCAAAGCCATAGAAATTGCCGGGGACCTCCCGATGGGCGCGCAGGAGAAGATCCACTGCGAAGACAAAAGACCTTCCGCCAAATATGCTTTTCGCCCTCAGATACATTTTACCGCGGAAACCGGCTGGCTCAATGACCCTAACGGCCTTATCTATGCGGACGGCGTGTACCACCTTTACCATCAGTGGAACCCCTTCGGAACAGAATGGGGAAATATGCACTGGGGACATGCGGTGAGCAGAGATATGATAACCTGGGAGCATAGACCCATGGCTCTGGAGCCGGACGAATATGGCACGGTCTTCTCTGGGTGCGCATGGCGGGATAGTGAGAATACGGCGGGATTTGGAAAGAATGCGCTTCTTTTTTTCTATACAGCTTCAGGGGGATGCAATCAATGGTCGGTCGATGCCGGAAACCCGCACACCCAAAGGCTTGCAGTGTCCCTGGACGGCGGCGGAACGCTGGAAAAGCGCGGCATGATTTTGGGCCATATTAAGGGCGATAATCGGGATCCCAAGGTGTTCTACCACAAGGAGAGCGCCGCCTATATTATGACGCTGTTCCTGGACGGTAACGAGTTTGCTATTTTCCGCTCCCAAGATTTACTCCACTGGACGAAGAGCCAGCGGCTTATTGCGGAAAATATGCAAGAGTGTCCCGATCTGTTTCTGCTGGAGGTGGATAATGCGCCCTGCGAAAAGAAATGGGTATTCTGGTCTGCCGATGGATATTACATGGTGGGCGAATTTGACGGCTACAAGTTCACTCCGGAGACAGAGGTACTGGCGGCTTACAGCACCAATCTGGGCTACGCGGCCCAGACCTTTGCGGGCATGGAAAACCGCACCGTGAGCGTGGCATGGCTCCGCACAAAGAGCGACCGGGGGAATTTCAGAGGAATGATGTCCATTCCCACAGAGTTGTCCCTGGTGAAGCAGGGAAACAGCTGGAAAATGTGTTTCCGCCCGGTAAGGGAGCTTTGGAGGCGCTTTTCGGAAGGCCGGGAATTTACGGCCGAGAATGGGAAAGTCGCGGTTCCCATGGGCGGCAGGCCGGTCGTCGCTGTGATAAATTGGAAACCCGGCGAGGCCCATACCGTAAAAGTTGGCACAGCGGAAATAGATGCCGGAGAGCCTGCCCAGCCGCTTACCTTGATAGCAGACCACGGCATTGTGGAATATTTTGGTGACGGCGGAACGGTATACGGCGCGGTAGAGGTCGGGGAAAATGTCCTGGACAGGGACATTGCAGTTAATTCCGGCGCAGAAAGTGTCCGTGTCTTTGAAATGCTTGATGCCTAGTTGGAGAAGATCCTTGCATGAGCTTATCATTGCCAGCAACGCGCCGAAAAAGCTGTCGTCGGAGCCGGTGGTATCCTGGATCTCGGTGTTATATGTGTTTCTGTGCAGAGAGAAAGCTGGGGTGTATGCGGCACAGCCCCTGGCCCCAAGGGTCGCCACCACCAGCTTAACACCCTGCCCCGGCAGCTCTGCAGCGCCATCGGCCATGTCATCTTTCTCGGAGAGAAGTGTCAGTTCCGCCTCGGAAACTTTCATTATATCAGCCCTTCCCACGAGGCTACTCATGGCAGCTATACCTTCGGCCCGGGAGCCACAGAGGGGTGGCCGCCAGTTGGAGTCATAGGCTGTGATCTTCCCGTTTTCCCTTGCATAACCCGCTAAAGCAGGAAACCCGCGCTGACCACTGCTCAAAATATCCGCTATATCATATACCTCCAGTTTTAAGATTTACCAGATTTATCTCATTACCATCTCCTGATCCCCAGGCAACTTAACGGGCACGGGGGCGGGCTCGCTCAAGTACCAGTAGGCTGTGGTGGTATAGTCGTCGTACCGGGGCCCTGTCCAGCCCAGGTTGTCCATCACCATGCGGAAGTCATGCTCAAAATACACCGGGTCCTTCACGTGCCAGCGGTACAAAAGGAACCGCTGCTGCTGGTTATAGAGCTCCGAATCACTGCCAAGAATGGCGTACATGCCCACATAGAGCCCGGAGAAGGTCTGGTACTTATGCTGGTACACGTCGTTGCCGAAGGCGTAGGCCCCACAGAAATAGTCCTCGGTGCCGGTGTAATTCAGGCTGGGGTATCTGTCGCCGTCAATATACATCTTGGCCTCCCCCTCCACCCAGCAGGTATTGTGGCCGTTCACCCCACAGGCCAGGGTCATGCCCGCAAAGCAGCCCTTTCCCCTGATGCCGTCGATAACCGTATAGCTCCTGCCGCGCACTACCGGGTGCTCCTGCCGGTAGGCGGCGTGGAAATAGCCGCTGTTTTCGGGCACAGCTCCGTGCCAGCCGGAGATCATATAGAAAAGGGTCTGGTTCTCGGCCCCACGGTTCTCCATTGTGATGCGGCAGCACTTCTTGAAGGGCATCTCCCAGTAGCAGTTATACCCCCGCCCCGGAGCCACCAGCACCATGGCCGAGTTCAGCACCGGATATTTACCGTCCCTGTCGGCAAAATTCTCGTCGTAGGCGCACCCGAAAAACGCGGAGATTGGAGCCTCCACCGAGGGCCGCTCCATATCGTCCCAATAGATGCGTAGGATAAACGAGTGGCCGATATAGCCGGTGAACCAGATATGGGTTATCATGCCGGGCCCCTCGGTGTCACAGAGGGTGGCGGTCTCCCCGGGCTGGATGTCGATGCAGGGGCGAAGCTTCTCACAGTCGCCGCCCCTAGTACCGCCGCCCTTGGCTCCGGTGGGGTTTTCGGCGGAGAAGGCGAAGGTCGTTCGGTCTTGCATGGTGTAGATGGGCATTTTAAGCACTCCTTTTTGCAATCAGCTTGAATCGTTTTGACCATGGTATCATAAAAGAATTGAAAAATCAAGGGTGAGATGACACTGATGTGCGAAAACCTTCTACTCACGCCAAAATCGGGTGAGAAACAGCCCGGCAAATGGCCCGCCGAGGGTGCGGGCAAAAAACGTTGTTCTGGCGAACAAGTTTGAGTACCCCGCTAAGAACGCAGTCTTGTTCTCTTGACAGCGAAACAAGGCAGCACCGTGAGCGATCATTCGCCCGCTCTTGACTATTTTCAAGTCGAGGGCGGGCTTTTTGAATTTGTCTGCCCCCAAAAGGAGGTATTTCCATGTACTATCCGTCATTAAAAGAGCCCGTGCCCTGACTGCTTTCGGTCAGTACCGGCGGGTGCCTGTGAGCCGGGAGCAGTTCCAGAAATCCCTTCTGCTTGGTAAGTTAATCCATGAAAGAAAAATACTCTTTGCATAACTGGAGAAAAGCTTTCAACAACGGTTTTCCAGTTACGCTCTTGTAGTATGCCCCATAGGACAGCGGCTCCACATCTTTAATTGGAATGTAGGCCAGGGCGGGGTCCCGCAGGGACGGAAAGTCGGGCTGGACGGCAATCCCAAAACCAGCTTTCGCCAGTGTAATGCTGGCATCTGCCGAACCGCACATAAGCAGATCGGAAACGGCCCTTTCTGTTGCCAAGCAGTGCTGGAGCGCATTCAGACGGTCTGGACATCTCTGCGGGTCCAACAGGAGCAGCCGCTGGGTCCGGAGATCCTCCTCGTCCAGCAGCTCCTTTTCTGCCAGCGGATGGTTGGCGGGCAGGACACCGACAACAGGGACCTGCGCCAACTCCCTGTAAATACTGCTTCCTTTTTTCTGTCCCTTTTCCCGGAACGCCAGGACCACGTCCACAGCCTCCTCCTCCAAAAGCCGATAGAGATGCTGGAAGGGCACCACTTGGAATATGGGGTGCAAGGTCTTATAGGACTGCGCCATTTCTCTCAAGATGTCAGGCAGCAGATACATTTCGTTGTGGCTGTGACAGCCGATGGAAAAGAACTGCCGTTCATCCACCACAGGCTCCTCGAATCGCTTTTTTGCCAGGGTAATGATGCTCAGAACATTTTTGGCGTCGTTCAAGAAGATCAGCCCCTCCTGGGTGATCTCTACACAACGGGTGGTGCGTTTGAACAGCTGGGCATTCAACTCCTCCTCCAGAGAGTGGATCTGATGGGTGACAGCTGGCTGAGTCACATTGAGAAGCTTGGCAGCTTTCGCGAAGCTGAGCGTTTCCGCCACGGTCAAAAAGCAGGTAAGTTGAAAGGTGTTCATACAGTCCCTCCGCCGATTGATAAAAGTTCTTTATATGTTATAACATTTTTTGAATTAACATTCAAGAGGAAATGTGTATAATAGAGGGTAGGTGGAGAAAAAATTCCCTGCCGAACAGTTGGAACAGAAACCTGAGGAAGGGTGGTCGAAAATGGAGAATATCCTGTGTGTTCTCAGACAGATAAATGCCTGCCTGGGTCTGTATGAGAGCGAGAAGCTGGCCAAAAGCGGCATGACCTTTGCCCAGGTCTTTCTGCTCAACGAAATTCTTGCAATGGAGCCGCCTAAAATCTTCTCCCATGAGCTCTGCAAGCGAGTGGGCCTGGCGAAATCATCTGTTTCAAGGACTTTGAAGGAGCTGAAGTACCTTGTTCATGCGGGAGCTGGTGGACGTGTACATCAAACCCATGATTGGCGTGGAGTCGCCCGATTTCAGCCCCTTGGCCCAGACACTGCTGAGGCTTGCCCTGGTCTACCTTGTGGGGCTGCTCTGCTCCTATGGCTATAACCTGCTGATGGCGGTGATAAGCCAGGGAACGCTGAAGAAAATCAGGATACAGCTTTTCTCCCAAATGGAGTCCCTGCCCATCAAATATTTTGATACCACGCCCCATGGGGACATCATGTCGGTCTACACCAACGATGTGGATACCCTCCGGCAGCTGATCGGGCAGACCCTCCCGCAGCTGGTGAACTCCTCCGTCACCATCGTCATTACCTTTATCAGCCTGGTGTGCCTGAATATCCCGCTGACCATTCTGACCCTGTGCATGGTGGCGGTCATGCTCCTTGCGGCCTCCAAGCTGCAAGATTCGCTATGACGGCATCAATATCAATAAAATTCGGAAAGCCGACCTTCGCCGCTCCCTGGGCATCGTCCTGCAGGACACCCACCTGTTCACCGGCACGGTGATGGAGAATATCCGCTATGGGCGGCTGGAGGCCACCGATGAGGAGTGCGTTGCCGCCGCGAAGCTGGCCAACGCCGACAGCTTTATCCGGCGGCTTCCGGACGGCTACCAGACAGTCCTCACCGGCGATGGGGCCAATTTGAGCCAGGGCCAGCGGCAGCTCCTCGCCATCGCCCGCGCTGCTGTTGCCGACCCGCCCGTCCTGATTCTGGACGAGGCCACCTCCTCCATCGACACCCGCACAGAGCGGCTGGTGCAGGAGGGCATGGATAGGCTGATGAAGGGCCGCACCACCTTTGTCATCGCCCACCGGCTCTCCACAGTGCGGAACTCCGACTGTATCATGGTTTTGGAGCAGGGCCGGATCATCGAGAGGGGGACCCATGACCAGCTGATGGAGGAAAAGGGCCGGTATTACCAGCTTTACACAGGTAACGCCATTGCCTGAACAATTCACATTCGTTAGGAGGAATTTGAAATGAACGAACAAGTTGCCGCCAACCCGCTGGGGACCGAACGGGTTGGGAAATTGCTGATTCGCTACGCTATTCCCAGCATTATCTCCATTGTGGTCAACTCTCTCTACAATATGGTAGACCAAATCTTTATTGGGCAGGGCGTTGGCTATTTGGGCAACGCCGCTACCAATATCCTTCTGCCGCTGACCTCCATTCTGCTGGCCCTGGGCATGATGATTGGCGACGGAACGGCGTCTTACATGAGCTTGAACCTGGGAAAGGGTGACAAGCAGGAGGCCGCCTATGGTGTGGGGAACGCCGTTACCCTGGCGGTGGGGACCAGCGTGATTCTGCTGGTAGTGTTTGAGGTTTTTCTTGAGCCCTTCTGCCAATTATTCGGCGCAACCGAAGGGAATCTCCCATACCGCCACGGAAATCAATGTTCCCAACAAGTACGTCAAGCCTCAGTCCCAGACCTTCCAGCTGACCGAGGGGCAGACAACCTCCATCCACTTTGAGAACAAGCTGAAGCGCTGGAGAGTGACTGTCACCAAGGCCGACAACAAGACCGGCTCCACTGCTCAGGGCAACGGTTCCTTAAAGGGTGCCACCTTTGGTGTGTACCAGGGCGGAACTCTGGTCAAGGAGTACACGGTAGGCGATGATCTGACCTTTACCACCGACTACTATCCCTATGGCGAGGATTGGACTCTAAAGGAGATCAGCGCTGGCGAGGGCTACAAGGTGAGCACCGTTGTCACCAATCTGTGCGAAATTCCCGCTGCCTCCAACGAGGAATTTAACGATAACACTGTCACCGTGGTCAACGAGATCAAACATGGCGGTGTTTCCGTACAAAAGAGGGACAGTAAGACCGGCACTACCCCCCAGGGCGATGCCAACTTCGCCGGGATCGTGTTCGAGATCATCAACGATTCCAGCAACCCGGTTGAGGTAGACGGTAAAGTCGTGGCTCCCGGCAAGGTTGCCAAGGAAATCACCACCAACGCCCAGGGCTTTGCTACTACCGGCCCCAATTCCCTGCCTTACGGCGATTACATCATCCGCGAGAAGTCCACTAATGCGTCCATGCGCAAAACATTCACTAATGAAATCCAGGTAACGGTTTCTGAGGACAACAAGGTATATCCCTTCTTTGCGGATAACGATGTAGTCTGCGGCGGCTTGGCTGTGCAGAAACGCGACAGCCAGACCGGTGAGGTCCCCCAGGGCAATGCCGATTTCAGCGGTATCGTCTTTGAGATCGTCAACAGCAGCGCCAATGCCGTTGTTGTGGATGGCAAGACTTACGCTCCCGGCAATGTAGTCGCTACCCTGACCACTGACGAGCATGGCTACGCCAGCACAGCGTACGATGCACTGCCCTATGGCCGGTATACCCTGCGGGAGAAAACCACTAATAAGTCCATGCTGCTGACCTTTAGGGAGCAGACTGTGACGGTTTCCGCTGATAAGAAAGTCTACCCGGTGTATGCGGATAACGATGTGGTGCGCGGTGGGCTAAGTGTGCAGAAACACGACAGCCAGACCGGGGCCACTCCCCAGGGTGACGCGAACTTCGCGGGAATCGTGTTTGAGATCATCAACAACAGCAAGAATCCGGTAATGGTGGGCGGCACCAGCTATGCCCCTGGCAAGGTGGTCAAGGAGATCACCACCAACGCCACCGGTTTTGCAACTACCGGACCTAATGACCTGCCTTATGGTGACTATCTTGTGCACGAGAAGTCTACTAACGCCTCCATGCTCAAAACCTTCACCGAGGATATCAAGGTAACTGTTTCCGGGCATAGCATGCTGAATACGGCAGAGGACCAGATTGTCACCATCGACGAGCACCTCCGTGTCTACCCATTCTACATGGACAATGAAGTGGTGCGCGGCGGCGTTCTCATTGAGAAACGCGACCTGGAATCCCTGCTCCTGACCCCGCTGGGCGGCGCAAGCCTGGACGGTACGCTGTTTGAGATCACCAACAAGAGCAAGAGAGCTGTGTACGTCAACGGCGCTCTGTATGAGCCGGACGAGGTGTGCCTGACCATCGAGGTCAAGGACGGTATCGCGCAGTCTGATGTTCGCGCTCTGCCCTACGGAACCTATACCCTGGCAGAGAGCAAACCCGGCAAGGGCTACCTGTGGACCGACAAGATGGTGCGGGATTTCACTGTCCGCGCCGATGGCGAAGTCACCGAATACCGCGAGGGCGAGGCGGCTTACAACCAGGTCATCCGCGGCGATCTGAAGTTCGTGAAGGTTGGCGAGAAGAATATGCACCGTTTTGCGGATGTGGCATTCAAGTTGACCAGCCAGACTACCGGTGAGAGCCACATCCTTGTCACTGACGAGAATGGCGAAGTGAGGACAGAAACGCAGTGGAACGCCCATACTCTGAACACCAACGGCAATGACGATAAGCCCGAAATTGAGTGGGACGATCTGACCGGCTCCTGGTATGGTCTGACCACCGAGGGCTGGATCGTGGAAACCCAAACCTGCTGTCACAGATTTGCGTGGAGGAACGCTGGAGACTGAATCCTCTGAGACTGTCAACCAGGCCAGGAATGTCACGGAAGAACCGTCACCGGCCCCGCTGCATGATTTTTTACAGTTACAACGGGATAACCCGGACTGCATTGGCTGGGTGTCCATCCCTGGAACGGACATAGACTTCCCGGTCATGCAGAGCACGGATGTACCGGAGTTCTATCTGAAACATGATTTTAACGGCAATTATACCGACTATGGCCTGCCATTTCTGGATGAGCGGTGCAGCTTGGCAACCTCAGACAATCTTATCATCTACGGCCACCACATGAACGATGGCAGTATGTTCTCTGAGTTGTTGCAGTATGAGGACAAGAGTTACTTTGAGCAGCACCCGGAAATCATTCTGGAAACGGTATTGGGGGTAAAGTGTTACAAAGTAGCCGCTGTGATCCAGGCCGCTGGCAGTTATGAGCCGGATACATGGAGCATTTTTAACTGCATAGACCTGGACACTGGCTCATTTGAACGGATGAAACAGGAACTAGCTGACCGGCAGTTTTACGAAACCGGGATTGACATTGCCATGGGTGATAGGCTCCTAACTCTGGCTACTTGCGAGTATTCGCAGTATAATGGGAGATTGGCGGTGGTTGCCATAAAAAGCAAGAGATGATTTATAGAAAACTTTTCACGAAACAGAACCATCTTTTCTCGGCCTAGACAATACCTTTGAGCGTCTGGCCATGGCTACGAAATAACTGCTGACGAAAAATCCCGCTCTGGATAAAGAAAAGCCCCTGGACCGTGAATCGATCCGGGGGAGAATTGAGGGAAAAGAGCGCCAGTGTGCTCCGGTCAGGGAGCGGGAGACTACGGAGGCCGGAATCTAAGGGACGATTTAGTGGGCTGCGGGTAGCTACACCCATTTCTTACATTACCAGATCAGATCATTGCTCGGGACGAAGAAAAAGCTGTAGAATTAACCACTGAAAAACATCACTCATCCATTCCAAACTTGAAAAGCAGATATGGCTCTATTTCCAAGGCAGCAGCAAGGTCAAAAAGCAGTTCGACTGATAATCCTCTAGCCATTTTCGGAGATTCGATTGCTGCAAGATGCTGGCGGCTTATCCCTACTTTCTCCGCTAACTGTTCCTGTGTATATCCTCTCTTCCTCCTATAGACGCCAATAGCAAGAAACAAATTGGTCATCCTGTCAGAAGTATTTAACTTATCCATCGACAGTCTCACCTCTAGAAATAGTTTACCCGCAAGATGATAAAACGAGAATAAATTTTAAAAGCACCATAGACATTTTTAAAGAGACAATTTATAATTAAGGCATGTCATAGCACAGGTTGAAGCGAAAAAAGGAGGAATAGGTTTGACAGTGATTACATTCATAGACAGTTGCGGCGGTATGATGTTCAATCACCGTAGGCAGTCACAGGACCGGACTGCCCTGCAACGGATTGTGGACATGACTGCCAGTTCTACCCTTTGGATGAATGAGTACAGCACTAAACTTTTTTCGGGCTTTTTCGCGCCACAGGTTCAAGTGGACGCGCAGTTCTTGGACAAAGCTGGGCCGGGTGATTTTTGTTTTGTGGAGAACTTGGACGTTTCGGCATACTTGCCGTTTATCGAAAAATTCGTCTTGTTTTACTGGAACCGGGCATATCCGTCCGACATGAAATTTTCCATTAGGTTGGACAATGGCAAGTGGATGTGTACGCAGCATGAAGACTTCGCTGGCAGCTCTCACGAAAAAATCACTATGGAGGTCTACGAAAGATGAAACGATATCTAAAGGCATTTGCGGCAATTTTCTCAGTTGTTTGCTTATTAAGCGGTTGTTCGTTGGAGGAAAGCACCAGCAGCGTAGTCGAAAGAACATCAAAAGTTTCCGCTGAGGTCACAACCCCAAACCCGGAATCCGCAAATACGCTCACACCAGAGCCTACAGCTGACCCAATACCTGCTCCCACCCCGGTTGCCATGGATATGGCGAGTATCCCAGCATTTACGGACAGCGCCTATACGGAGATTAACGGCACTCAGTCTGTACATAATACGGGTGCAGATGATCTCCAACACGCTGTCCCTCGCCAGAAGGATACACATGCTACTGGTGATAAGTTTCACACACAGCCTTATACGATTGACAGCCCCCCTGACGCTGCGCTACCGGCCACCCAGCAAGCTGTGACCAAGGTATCATGTCCCCATACCCCCAGTTGGAAGGTTTCTGAACGTCTTGCGCGATCCGAAACCTTTGCGGAACATGAAGTAGTGCCACTACCCGATGTTCTGAGAACTGCCGAAACAGCATCTTCGTCCCAAGCGCCTGTGAACAATACCAGTACGCAAAGCGCTGAAAATCCAAAGCTATATGCCAGGGCCTACAGTGGATATACTCAAAGTGCGCGAACCGAAAATCACCAACAGTCAAAATTTACTGTCACGGGGAAATCGGTACACTCTGCTGGGCCTCGCTCCATAGAAGTGCCCGCTCATTCACGGCAAGCCACCTTCGAGGGAACATTTCACACCGATGGCATGGTACAACTTAACACCTGGGACAACAACCCTATAACCAATGGCTTACATAGCCAAGGAGCGGCCCTTGCTGTTTCGAAAAACAGTGGAGCTGCTGTTCAGTCCTTCCAGGCGGCTGGGCAGGCAGTGGGGAGCGCTGGGGCTTCTACCGCCGCAAACGCAGCCGGTCCCGGCGTGGCCGCGGCAGTCCAGGTTACGGAAAAAGTTATGACTAAGGCGAAAGAATCTATCGAAAATATTGCTGCCAGCGCACCCAAGAACGTCTCGACCATGGGTGCGCTGGCAGCTCTTTTTCTTATGCCGCTACTGTTCCTCATGGCGATTGCTGGGGCGCTCCGTGGCGGTGGTCCTGCCCGGAATGTGGGCTTGTCTGAGGATGTGATTGCCCTCATACCACAGATCAGCGCGGCGTGTCAAGCTAATGGCATACCCGAATATGTACCGTTGGTGGCGGCAGTTATCATGCAGGAATCGGGAGGCCGGGTAGCCGATGTTGGCGGCGATGTGATGCAATGTGCCGAGGGGATGGGACTGCCGGTAGGTACGCCGGTCAGTTTGGACGAATCTATCAACTTTGGGACAAGCATTATTGCTGAAAACCTCCGGCTGGCCGGTGCCGCTGGGCCTACGGATATACCAGCAATCAGCCTTGCCCTGCAGGGATATAATTTTGGAAATGGATACATATCTTGGGCACAGGCTCGTGGTGGGTACTCTAAGGAGAATGTCAGAGAGTTCTCAGAAATGCAAGCAGCCGCCCACGGTTGGAGCGGCTACGGAGATATTGAATATGTAGATCATGTCCTCCACTACTATCAGGTGAGCATAGGCGGCATGGGCGATGCCAGCGCGATTGCAGATGGTCGGTTTGCTTTCCCATTTCCAGGCCACACCTGGAATACTTACCCGGGTCATAACGGGATAGATATTGCCTTTGCTGACATCTACGGTGAGCCGGTCTATGCGGTTGCGGACGGAATGGTTCGTTACACGCAGGATGGATGGGTGCCTGCTTATGGAGTAGGCGGGATGTGGTCTTTTGGTAACAGCGTGTTCGTGGATCACGGAGACGGTTGGATTTCCGCATACGCCCACCTCTCTGCGCTGGCAGTGTCTCCTGGTGAGTATATCACTCAGGGACAGCTTGTGGGCTATGTGGGCAGTACTGGCAACTCCACCGGGCCGCACCTACACCTTGCCTTATACCACAATGGAGAAGCAGGGATTGGTGGACAGAATTATGCTGAACTGGCATGGCCCCAGCACTAGCTAATGAAGCAAAAACAGAGTATTGGGATTTTTTACTGAACGCTTTTTCTGCATCGCATCAATATAGATAAATTTAAGTGGCTATGGTCGAATCACATCTTGACAAATGGATTCCATCGCTTTTATATCCATATCAATAAGAGTTGAAAACAGTGACTTTATCCTGGGTAATATTGTGCACTCGCTGGTCATGTTGTATTTCAGAACCATCCCGCGTAATTGATAATAGAGTTTCTCTAGAGTTTTATAGTTTTGCATATGAAGCGATGAATTACGAATTAACCCATATTTTCTCAGGGTGTTGATCCGCTTAATCATAAGTGACTTGTGCTCATAAAACAAGTGATAGCACCGACGATCCAATTTGGGTAATTCACCGATACGATTAAGTTCATATTTAAGGGAAGAAATTCCCGTATAAAAAGTGCGATGAAACGCAAATAACGTAGGGTACTCAGAGTTTAAGTAGTCCTCCATGCTATTGTATATCATTTGGGGATTGATTCGCAAATAATCGTCCCCAAGCGGTTTGTAAGTGTATAGTTCAATATGAGTATGCCAATAAGCATCCGGGACTACCCAATAAGCCTTTTCCATATCTTCGTACCGCACAAAAAAAGTTTGAGATTGTCCATCCATAACATTGTTAGCGCAGTAAAATATGCTTCTATCTGTATTATATCCATAAATGAATATCTCATGATAGACAGGAGGAGTATCATACCAATATTTGTTTTGAACATTAATATGGTACAAGTCAACATAGCAATATATATATTTATTGCTAGATAGCATAAATTCAAACATAGATATAATATCTCCATACCATATTGAATTTATAAGATCTCTATCAAGTTGTTCATGTTGAATAAACGGGCAGAATTTCTGCAAAATATGTGTTCCCATATAATGAAATACATCATATTCCGTCTCATAATGAAACTGAATGAAGTTATTAGCTAGCCATTCTTCTGAATCAGAAGGGTTTCTAGCTATTGCGCAGATGGAAGCATTTGAGCAATAAGAAGTGACCTCTTGAATCTTAAAAGGGAGTATTACCTCAGACATAGTGTTTACCCTCCATAACTAAGGTATTGAAATAGAAAGTGTCGTTAAGATAAATGCCAATCCTATCTCTATATAGCACCTTAGCGGTTCATCCACTGATATAAGATAGATATTACGGGCGAAAAAATGGGGCTGCAAATCTCTGGTTCCAATAGCAAATGACTGATACTTGACTCCTGCTAATATAGTAGTATCTCAAATGCCATTGGCAAATAGGAAAGAAATCATACCGATGGAGTACCTTTAGTCTATAAAGGAATTTTCTCGATAAAGTTTATAATAATTGTTACTAGGGCACATTTAAAAAATGCAAAAACCATCTTTTGACCAGAGGCGGCCGCTTTCGGCGCCGAAATGCCAAGTCAAAGGGCAGTTTGGCATGAGGTGCTCTTGAAATTGGTCACATCTGGTCAAAAAGCATGATATCTTATATTTATAGAAAATTCCCAAGTGCTTTCTGAATATCTTGATAACTTTCCGGGCCAAGGCACCGGCCTAATGCATTGCTATTTAGCAGTCTTTTACCCTTGATTAATGTTGACAAAATCCAAAAGAAAATATGAAAACTTATAACGCTATAAGAAAGCCATTATATGTAGAACTGGGCTTGCATATCAAACAAGTCCTTATACTTTCCATTTCTATCCATCAGCTCATCATGTGTACCATATTCAATAACTTGTCCATCCTTGAAGAAAGCGATATGATCACAAAACTTAGAGCTTGACATTCTGTGTGAGATAAAAACGGTTGTTTTTCCTTTCGTCAAATCAGAAAACTTCCGATAAATCTCATATTCAGCTCTAGGATCGAGAGCTGCTGTTGGTTCGTCAAGAATCATAATCGGTGCATCCTTATAAACTGCCCTAGCTAATGAGATTTTTTGTCCTTCACCGCCAGACGGCTCAAAACCATCTTCAGAAAATGTACGGTAAACATATGTGTTTACCCCATTTGACAATTTTCTTACTTTCTCCCCCAGTCCACTGTCCTCTAAAAGCTTTGTGATATAGGAATCCTCAACATCATTTGAGTATTGGAACGAAACATTCTCCTTTAATGTAAATGCTAATAACTTGTAGTCTTGGAACACAGAGCAAATCAACCCCATATACGAATCGTAATTTATATCTTGTATATTAATGCCGTTCAAGGTTATTTTACCCTGGGTAGGATCATATAGGCGACAAAGCAATTTCACAAAAGTGGTTTTACCTGCCCCGTTCTCTCCAACAATGGATAGTTTTTCGCCACACTTTAATTTCAAAGAAATATGGGACAAGGCATTAACTTTTTGCCCGGGATAGCAAAATGAAACATCACAAAACTCAATTTCATATGGTCCTTTCGGGAGAGGCAAGTTCTTCCCTTCGTACATTGTCTGCGGTACATTTAGATAGTCGGTTAGGGCATCATAATATCCACTAAATTGTCTAATGTCCAACACGCTTTCCATTAAACTCTTCATTGCGTTGGAAAAGTTCATCATTGCATTCACATACATCGTAAAATCACCAATACCAATTGTTGATTTAATCACACAGTAAGCTAAATAGATATAGGTAATTCCTTTTAGGACAAAATTCAATATCACTGAGATGTATTGAGCACGATTAAGCAACTTAGTTTGCTTTTTATAGAATGCTTCCGATTCTAGCAAATGATGGTTCACTTTAGCAACAAGCCAATCTTTTAGATTATAAATTCTTATTTCCTTTCCAAAAGCAAAATTTTCGATTAAGTCCAGGAAGTAGCTTGTTTTTCGCTCAATAGGTGCTTTGTTTATGTCCCATTGGATATTTTGCTTTCTTATGCCGGATTCGTACCAAGCATCCAAAAGAATGAGTAATATGAACAAGGCCACAATCCACCAATTCAATGTAAGTATTACAGCAATAATTCCCACGAAAGTAAATGCTTTGCCCAAAATATTAAATGAATTTTTTAAGACAACAGCAAAACCTTGGCCATTTGCATATAAGAATTTTTCAGCTTTTGCCTTAGTATCCAGGAATTTAGGGTCTTCAAGTCGCTGGAAATCACTTTTTGAAAGCGTGTCGGCCATCATGGTTTGAAACTTCGTAAAAATGCTTCCCTGCAGCAAAAATATCCTTCCCTCTAAAAAGCTTGATAGCATGGATGCCATTAAATTTAACATGATCATGCCTGTTATCAAATACAAGACGTTCTCGAGGCTATCTCCGCGAAGTATTTCGTCAATAATATATTTAGGAAATACTATGTCGATTATGGGGATAAGGGCAGTCAATATCTGTAGAACAATTTGATAAGGGATATATTTTTTTTCATATTTCCAGGCATATTTCAGTAAGAAAAATATTCCTTTGAACATTTACTTTCACCTCTTATTGGAATTTTTCGCTCCTACTTTCCCAATCTGGTATAGATTGGGGGTGAGAGACGAATTTTGACTGAATTGTTTCAGTATTTGGCGTCAGCAGGGGAGTAATCCCTGCATTCTCTGGCATCAATATAGTTGTTATTCCTCCTTTATTAATTGCTGAAATTGGCCCGACTTCCGGACTTCTGTGCTTGAAGAAGAGATGGTCAAAACCTCCTCGTAATTGTAACCGCTTATAAAACAAAGCAAAACTTTCTAGTTGTCGACATTTTAATAGAGCTCCTGTCACATATTTTGCTTTTAAGAAGTCTGCCATCTTGCCGGATTCAATCAGAACATTATTAATATATCTATCCGTTAATGGGCATAAATCATATAGGTAGTACCATCCTTCTGTTAGAATGTAATTAAAAACATGGCCAGAGCCATTCGGCCTCGAGAAAGAGATATATCCAACTTCTTGATATTTATCAAAAAGCAAATATCGTAACCAAGCAGCATCAGACGAGCAACAACCACAATTCGTTAGAATAGCATAATATCCAGGTTTGTGATGTTCCCATTCGATATTGTTTTCAGCTATAACAACAACATCCAGTAGCTCATGGAAGTTGCTGGTAACAAATAATTGCAAAGCATCATACAGAGTGCTAATATATTCTTTTTTTTCTTGCGGTGTGCACATTGATATATCTCTTATCTCTTGAATGCTGTGTTGAGGCGAACCTATTGTGTTTACTGGAACCCAGTACAAATCTTTAGAAATTTGAACTTGGAAGTGTCCTGACGGGAGTAAAAACCCTAAATCATATTTACTCATGCTGAATCTCCAGTAAAAAAATTAATGCAAGAATTTACAAGCTTCTCTTCCTGCTCTTTCTCACCAACTATGATGGCCGGTATATTGAACGTACTTTCAAAGTTTTGTATAACTTTCGCCACTAACTCATTACTCGCCTTGGACTTCTTATTGCGAATAATTCCCCATCCGCTTGAATATGTAAAAGGATAAACGCCCAAAGCTATCACTCTGCAATTACAGAGACCTTGAATTCCATCAATAAATCTTGAGATCATTTTGATGTCATCATCCAAATTTACACATAAAATAATTGCATCGGGATTCGCCCCAAGAATATATCCTACTTGGGATAAAGGAATTTGTCCTGTATTATAGTATGCTCTTGGTAATATGTTTGACTGAGAGCCGACAAGAATTATGTCTGGGGCTTTTTCATCTATTTTATGCATCAGCATATTAGTTTGAACTAATATGTCTTGTACATTACTTTCAGTTATACCATTGTATCCTAATGGGAAAACCTCATCAATTCCCCAAAGCTGTGATGTGGGTTCTGAGCCAAGTTGTCCAACTATATAATTTCGTTCCTTTAGTTTTTTTCGTAGTTGAAGCTGTAAGGTAAATTTCCCTTGATGTTTCGATGTTCCCGCTACACAAAGAACAGGCGACCGCATTTGATATAGCTTTCCAAAATAATTTGTAACTGGGACTGTATTATAATTTGGACAATACAGTGAAAGGCCTTTAGCTTCAAATTGAGGTAAAAATTCGTTCAAATAGAAATCATCAAATGCAAACACATTAAGCCCTTTTTCCAAACATTTAATAAGTGCATCGCGCTTGATTGATTTTCCAGATACCCCCTCTGTTTCTGAGATATGCCCAAGGATGAGTGTATCAATTGTCTTGGAGTTAATATCATCAATGTTCTTAATATTAAAGCAACTTTCTATATCATATAATCCTTTGACAGAAAGCCCTATGTGTCCGGAGTATTTAGTGTCACAGACTTCAATTATATTGAAGTCCAATAATTCCCTAAATGATATCAAGCTCGTCATCTCTTTGTTGTATGGGAATAGTGATGCATTTGAAATCTGAAATGGTTTTCTAAGGATCGTATTGCTCTTACGGGCAGAATAAACATGTTTTGCATTACGGTGTATGAATTCCAACGCCTGCTCTTGCGATGGGCCATTAGTAAAATGGGACGCAATATAGGCAGTAATATAAGGCGCAGCAAAACTATTTCCCTGACTTATTGTATATGGTGGATCTACCCAAGCTAATCTTTGCACTCCACCTTTTCCTCTAATATTAATTGGACTATTCTCAACGATTACAAAATCCTCAGCATGGGTGCATCTTGGTGAAGTATCAACACCAATAACAAACGGATAGGCAGCAGGATATGAGATCGCCCCAGCGTTATCAAAAGCGGACACAATCAAACTACCTTGGTTGCTTATCTTATAACATAGAGCCTCCAATTCAGTATTTGGGGTACGGATGCCCAAACTCATGTTGATTATATCATACCCGCCGTACTCTAATATATATTTTAAAGCAGAGATTACTTTCTTTGTTAAGATTTGTGGCTCTTTGTGAAATATGTCGAAATTATGGATTTCAATATTCGGAGAAGTATGGTGTGCAATTATAGCACACACAGCTGTCCCATGGGGATTATTCGGTTTTTGCACTATCTCTGTACTTTTATTCCATGTTGTAGTGCTTTCTTGAAATATAACAGGAAGGTGTTTCTGAAAAATTGGATGTTGAATCCAAGCTCTACTATCCAACACTGCGATTCTCATATGAACGACCTCAACTTTCTGACCTAAGAGAAATATATCCATAATAGATATACTGTTATAAAAATAGCCACGCAAGGAACAGTAAGCGTTAAAGCGGTAGCAATAACGCTTACTGTTCCTGCATTGTGTGCTTACCAATCCAGACCACAACCACCACCACAATGGTTGCCGGTTGTTGCCTCGCCGTACAGATCCAGCCAATTGTCATTAGCTGTAGAGTCCACAGGCTTCTTCAGAGTCTCTTTCATGGTATTCACCTCCGTTCTATTGATCATGTACATCGTGATATGGATTCGGGATATCAAACTAACAGTATCTATGTACCTCAAACTCATTTCACCATGCCATATAATTTCATTCAACTATTTAGTGGAAGAAAGGGTATTAACCATTTCCACAAGATCGCTAAATGATATCAATCTATCTGGCTGAAAATATTCATCAGGGATTTCGATTCCAAACTCTTGCTCTATTTCAACGATCATAGATACAAATAGCAGAGAGTCATCTATAATATCAGATAGCAGGAAATTGGATTCCGCATCACATAATATACCAAGATGATTTAAGCACTCAATGATCCGATTTTTATCCGTCATTATGCTTTACCTCCAAGGGGAATTATTTCAAACACATCACTTTGGTCAAGTAACTCCATAATATATGGAATCGAGCCGGACTCATATCCACAACGCGGTTTTTCGGGGGAAGTGAATTTTTTTGCCGGACACATAATGCTCATGCAGGATGGTGCAAAGCTGCACCTCCCACATTTCTCAACCTTCTTGAACGAATTCACCCATTCTTGGAGTCTGCCCTCGTCCAGTTTCATTTCTCCGGATTTGCAAAGCTTTCCAATGTGATTTCTTTCATCGTCCAAAAGCATTGTGCATTTACATACGGTACCGTCCGCACGTATAACATATTGGTTCCGTTTTGCGGTAGCACAAATTTGATTTTCAAGTAAATTACAATAGGCATTATAATTCAGGGGCGCTTGATGTTCAATTATTGGCTTATATAATTCAAACAAGCTATCCAATAGAGATGATGATAATGAGAACTGTTCGTCCATCTTCCAATTTCCAACAGGTCTGAAGTAAAAACCAAATTTGCAATCATTGGCAAACAACTTAGTCAATTCATCCAAATACTTGTCCATCACCGACAAAGTATCTTTAGTTACATTTGTTCTAACTGAGATATAAATTGAATGAGAAGACTTGACCCTATCCCTTATTGCCAAAAGATTACTAATTACTTTATCATATGACCCTATGCCTTTCACTTTATCATGTGTTTCTTTGGGTCCATCGAGTGTCACTTGGATACCAGTGACACGATATTTTTGTAACATTGCAAAAGTGTCGAGATCTAGCAAAGTGCCATTCGTAGTTATGGATGCCGAAAATGGTTTTCTCGCCTGGTGGCACATATCCAACATTCTTTGCGAAAGAGAAGCGATAACTTCTTTTGCAAGAAGGGGCTCGCCTCCAAACCACGATACACTAAGTTCAGTATAGTTTCGCAGATTTTTTCTTAGCCAGCTTATCAATGCGTCTTGTGTTTCTTTAGACATGGCCCCATGCTTGAAATCCTCATAACAGTATGGACACCGCAAGTTGCATTGTTCTGTGGGTAAAATGCACAACTCCAGCTTTGGGGAATATATGTATTCATTACGCCATGCCCCAATATGTTGCATCTCGTCACATGCCTGGTTCACAATGACACCTGCATCTAGTAAAAACGGTATGAGCGGATGGTCTGGATACTTATCAGGACATTCTATCAAATCAGATATCACTTCTATATCTTTTATTGATTTCAAGTACCTTTTTGTTTTTGTGTTAAAGATGAGAATCCTTTTTGCATCTTTACTGATGATATTAAAAACGGATTTTTTATACATGCCAACTTTCCTTTCTAGCAAACATATTGAATGTGTTAGGAAGCCCAAGCCGATACTTAGAAATACCGGTGAAAAAATAGCTATTCTGAACTATAAACTGCGTGGTCTATATTGCCATTAAAATCATCTCCGCATGTATGTAATCTGCATAGCTCTTTCCTCCGTACTTGATCTTTCCCCTTCATTTCCATATGTTTTTTCAGTATCCACTTTTCCTTAGATGGCAATACTCGTGTTCGAGATAACATTACGGGATGGCTTTTTGTGGATTCATTATAACACAATTTTTTGTCCATAACAGAATTTTGTCCAAGCGGTATCAAACTTTGTCTAAAAAAATCCCGGAGTAGAAATCTACTCCAGGACCAAACCATTTAGTCATTATTTGCTACCACTCAGACAAAAATGATGAAAAAAAAGAAAAACTATGGTATACTATCTTTTAGAAGAAACTGTCGGACCTCCTGGTAGTGGGTCAGAGTTTCGAGGACCAATTTTTGCTCGGGCTCTGTCAATTGCTCCACAATAGAGAGAATTTCCCGCACAACCAAGCTTTCTGAAGGTTGGACAGCGTATGAAGGGAACAATTCTGTTATATTGGCGCTCAGTGCTTCGGACAGGGCAATCATATTCTTCGCAGTAGGCTGAAGCGATTCATTTTCCCATCTCGAGATACATGACGTGGACACCCCACACCGTTCCGCAAGTTGCTCCTGTGTCAGTTTTCTCATTATTCGCAACTCGTGAATTTTTTTACCAAATGTATCCATATACCGTCCCTCCTTTCAGCTTTATTTTATCAAAAAGGAGCTTCAAGCGCCATTGCAAAAACGCCTTTATACTTTACAAGTATGTAAATTTCCTCTATAATACCTTTAGTTGCCCGAAAAGGAGGAATTTGAAAAATGAATATGAAGAGCAATATAAGTGAATTATTAGCCAAGTGTATAGGACTGAGCAATGCGGGATCTCTTCCCATAGAGATTTCAAAACTTTTTTTCCTTTTACTAACTTGTGGCTGTGATTTCTTTGAAACGCTCTATTTCTATTCTCGAGTCGAACACTATACGAAAGACGATCTAACGGCATTTCTTTCCGCAGCCCCCCCCTCACAACCAATGCTTGATTTATCTCTAAACTCAATTCATGCCATGATTCCCCGATGGACCGCAACAAAATACCACACGGCTCCCATAGAAGAAGTGCTGAGAGATATTAGGAAAAAGATCATCTCTCATGATATTGGAGTACACGTTTACCATAGCAATCTAAACCCCCGTAACACAAAATCTCCAGACGATCCATATATGCTGCTCATTTCAAGTGAACAAAGTCTTTTCCTTGACATTAACCGCAGACGTTCATTTAAATACACATACAATGATATTGAATAAGCCAAGGAGGTAATTGTAAATGTACCATATAGCTATTTGTGACGATGAGAGTGTCTTTATCCATCAAGTCAGCGCACTTCTGCAACAGTACGCAAAAATGAAGAACCTAATCTTTCAACTTCATTCGTTTTCTGACCCACGCACCTTACAAGATGAGATTCTGGACGGCTCGGTTCATGACATTTATCTGTTAGATGTAGAAATGCCAAGTATAGATGGTTTTTCACTTGCGAAACAAATCAAAAATGCTCAACCTCATGCCCCCATATTATTTCTAACCTCCCATATTGAGATGTCCAGAGAAGGATACAAGGTTGACGCACTGAGATATGTGTCGAAGCTTAGTTTAGAAGATGAACTGAACGAAGCTTTAGATGCAGCATTGGCAGAAGCAGATCAAGCGGAAAAACATTATCTAACCATCACTCACTACCACGACATCGTGCGAATCCCATATGATGAAATACTTTACGTGCAGAAACTCATGCGCTATCTGGAGATCCATACATCACGTCAAGAAATCATAAAGGCCGGTCGCGGCATTAAAGAAATTTTTGAAAAAATAGGGGATGAAAGGTTTGTCTTTGTGAGCCGCAACTGTTTTGTCAATCTTGATCATGTCCAACAACTCTCAGAATCTTTCGTAAAGATGGATACCGATGAATCTCTCCCGATCAGCCGAAGAATGCTACCTGGAGTCAAATCGACGATCCTTCAAGTCTGGGGTGAAAAGCCATGATGGAAGCATATACACTAATGGAGCTGACTGCAACACTTTGTGAGGGTACCGTCATGCTATGTTCTGTTACTCGTATTTCTGGTGAGCGGTATTCAGGTCGAAAACACAAGACCCTCATCCTTCTTTTGGCTATCCTATATACTGCAACTATCACAACTATGAACTTAGTTGTCGATTTTTCTTTTGTAACAATCGGTATTGCAATCATATTGGTGGTGTTCTCTACTCTCTTTACGTCTAAAGGCTCCTGGCTGCTTCGTTCTACAGCCTCTGTGATCAGTATGTTGGTTGTAAATGCATTTGACTATGTTTTCTTATTTGTTTTCTGCATGGTAACGAAATCTCCTGTTACCGACACATATTCTTTCGGAGTATTACTGACTCCCAGCCCTTTACGTTGCCTATACCTAGCGGTAGATAAGGGAGCTGATATCTTTTTGTTGGTTTTATTTTGGCGTATTCTCCCCAAAATCCAAAAAATCGCGAAAAAACAAACCACATTGCTTCTTTGCTTAAGTCTACTCGTATACATAGTAATGTCCGCATTAATTGCGCTGATTATGGGTCAATCTATACTTGCTATGCAGAACGCTATTATGTTTTCCTGCATCTTCTCTTGCTTATGTGTCTTTGCGGTAATCGCACTATTACTAATCAACAGTAACTATCTGGAAGAAAAACAGAAAGCAGAACTTCTTCGTACCACAAACCAGCTAATCGCTCAGAACTACCAAGAGCTATATGCCAATCGAATTGAAATCACACGGCGGATTCATGACTTTACTCACCATCTTAAGGCTCTGGAAGTTCTGTCCAGCCAGGAACATGCGGAGAAAACCGCCCAATATACCCGCTCCCTTCTGAAAACGTCATATATAGAAAAGAACTTCTGCAAAAGTGGGAATAATATTATCGATGCTGTCATCAACTGCAAAACCGCTGAAGCAGAGACTCTCTCGATATCCTTCCACTATGTGGTAGAGCTGTCTCAGCCGATTCAAATTGACCCTGTTGATATTTGCGCAATTTTGTCCAACCAAATTGAAAATGCTTTTGAAGCGAGCCAGCAAATATCTGATGCCACCAAAAGAGATGTCAGCGTTAAAATATGGATCAAGAACAATAGCACCCTCTTTTTCCGCGTTGTGAACTATGTGGACTCGGACCCGTTTTCAGCCAACCCTGGTCTGCACACTAGTAAAGCAGATTCCCAAGGGCTCCATGGGCTTGGACTACAAAATATAGAAGAGACAGCGAAAAAGTATGGCGGTGCTCTCCGCAGCTCCTACCAGGACCATTGCTTTGTTTCAACTGCTTTTGTGTGCCTGAATCCCTTTTAGACCAACTTTGATACCTCTTAGGCAAAAACTCGTTTTCTTCTTTTCTTTCTGCTATAATAATCATGTGAGAAGGGGGTGAATCGGTATGCTGAATGCTTGTGCGACCGAATTAACAGATAGGCTTTTGCGAAGATTCCCGATGGCTCAGGCGCGAAAGGCAGTATATATCTATGGATTTGAACTGACCCTTTCGTCCTTGGCGGTAATGCTTTCCGTGTTTATTCTGTCATGCTTGTTTGGCGCGGTGAATACTTCGTTCACCTTTAGTCTTATATTCGTGAGTATCCGTCTGTTTTCCGGAGGGTACCATGCCAAAACGTATGGGCGCTGTTTCATACTCAGTAATGCAATCTATATGGGTTGTTTCGGTGCTGCACATCTGATTCAATTACTTAAAGTTGGATTCCTTGGCCCATTCTTGACACTTTTGTCTATGACAGTTATTTGTGTGTTAGCTCCGATAAAGCACAAAAATCACCCAATGTCTGATACATCATATCAAAAAAACAGAAATATATCTTTGACACTCACAATATGTGAGGGACTGTGTCTGTTGATGGCCTGCTTTTTCTTCTTCATGCCCTACATAGTATATATGGGCTCGACCACAATGGCGGCAGTGGCCGTTTTGATGGTGATACCTAAAATTCAAGAAAGGAGAAAGGATGTATGATGTCTATATGGTCAATCATCGCCAAGCTTATTGAAAGTGTTGCAAGCTTTGGGGCGGGGGCAGCCTCTGCCGGATATGGCTATGAGCCTGAAGTGCCCGAAGAACTCCAGAAATAAGCAATGAAGAAAAAGCTGGTCAGGAAAAACATCTGGCCGATTTTTCACTGAAAGCGGTAGCGAACAAGAAAGCCAGCACCAAATAGGTGTTGGCTTTTGCTTTTGTGTTCCTCAACGCTCTCTCAGAGAATATAGACCGGGCTTGCATTTCAGTTCAAAAAATCATGCTTATTTTTACTTTATGCTATACATTGTTCTTTTGCCCAGGGGTAGTCAACGAAAATGAAATTTCAATTTCACCTTCCGCATTTCCATTAATCACTCTTTTTAGTTCATTTGCGATGGCATCTACATCAATTCGCCCTTTAAACCGCATAGAAGCTGAGCAAATCTGCATATCTGTTGGGGGAGCGATCTACAGGTGTAGCACCAGCAGGTAACTCAGTTTCTTCCAGTGTTTCTCCGAGAAATTCTTTCCACCGAGCAGCGTTCACTCTGCGTCCTCTCGTCAATGTTATCCCAATATCATTATCCTTGATGTATCTACGAACCGTATTAGCATTTTCAAGAAACATTTTGCAATTTCCAGCCCCAACCTTATGTAACTCGGCAAATGGCGGCAAAGCCTTGATTTTCAGGCGTTTCCGCCATTTGCCGTTTGGGAGAGTTATTCGCATATCTCGGCGTATCCCGGCGTGACTTTGCGCTGAAACGTAGTACGGAAGTAGTAAAAGCGGCCTGCCGCTTTCTTTTTACTACTTTACTACTCTCTACGCGGCCAGCCGCTCCAGAGAGTCAATGACCTTTTCAAACTGCCTGCGCTTGATCTGGAAGCGGTTCCCGTTTATTATCAGCCAGTTGGC
>ERZ777305.961-NODE-961-length-41497-cov-4.423025_pt1 | contig 41497 bp, 42 predicted proteins | sample MGYA00374965_ERZ777305 | MGnify/ENA primary metagenome ERZ777305 (study PRJEB29328, sample SAMD00013331) | mouse gut metagenome | study: EMG produced TPA metagenomics assembly of the Metagenome analysis of fecal microbiota from mouse which was promoted... | reverse complement strand
ATAGAAAGGAATCAATCAAATAGATTAATATTTCTATAAGATTGATTATACGTGAGAATTATGAATAAAAAAGGCTATATGGGAATTATAGCGACGATTATTGTCTGTTTCTTGGTGGGATTTAATTGCTTTAAATCATCAGGAAATACCCAAAAGAAAGAAAGCAATAATAGTGAACATAAAACAACAAATAAGACGACGACGAGTGCTAAAGTCGAAGATAAGACGAATAAAAGTGAAGCTAAATTGACATTTATTGGTGATTTAATGTTTGAACAGCCATTTTATGATGCTACTCCTGATATTGAAAAGTCTAATTATTTTGAATTGGTAAATCCCTATTTTAAAGATGATGATATTACTGTTGGAAATATGGAAGTAGTTATAGGTAATGATAAACTACAAACTTCTGGTACTGGTTATAGTTTCTGCGCTCCACAGACTGTTGGTAAATTAGTTGCTAAACAGAGTATTGAAGTTCTATCAACAGCTAATAACCATGCCTATGATAGATCTGTTGATGGAGTTAATTCAACAATCGATTTTTTTAAGAATAATACGAATATTATGACTGTTGGAACATTTAAACAAGAACGCGATCGCGAAAAAGTTCAATCTTTAGAAGTTAATGGTATAAAGATAGGATTTTTATCTTATACTCTAGGAACTAATTCAAAGATGAAAATAGAAAATAGATTCCGCGTCAATTTATACAGGGATCAAAACACTAAACTAATTGATGATGCAATGAAGGCAAAAATTAAAGCTGATGTTGAAAGAACTAAAAAAGCCACTGATGTAACTATCGTGTTAATTCATTGGGGAACGGAGTTTACTAATACTCCTAACAGTGAACAGGAAACTATGGCCAATTATTTAAATAGTTTGGGTGTAGATATCGTTGTTGGAAATCATGCTCATGCCATTCAACCAATAAAATATATTGGCAAAGAGAAGAAGACACTAGTATATTATGCTTTAGGTAATTTTTCTTCAGCTGATGAAGACATTGAAAGAACGGGAGAAAAGTTTGATAATGCTTATCAATTCGGATTACTTTCAACATTAATGATTACTAAGGAAGATAGTAAAATTTCTATTGGAAATATAACTACGGAACCTATTATTAATTATTATGATAAAAATATGAAGAATTTTAAATTAATACCATTTAGCAAATATACAGATGATTTAGAGAAATCACATTATAGATATAATAGCAATTTTACAAAGAGTTTTGTAGAAAACATGTATAAAGAAGTCATAAATGAAGAGTTTAGAAAATAAGAAAAGACAGTGATAACTGCCTTTTTATTTGCTTCCAAAAGTATGATTAACTTTTCTCTCACTCATAGAATTATAAAGAGCCTTTAAATCACCAACACGGTAGCTGGCGCCTTCTTCTAGGATGGTGCTCTTATCCATGTGTTTAAACTCTTTTAATTCATCTTGTGTTACTCTTAATCCCGAATTCATATCATAAAATACAACTTTTTCCGATGCATCAAAACCTACTACCAAGAAATAAAATTGTTGTAATTCGTTGCTAGATTGTATTTCAATATCATCATATTCTAAAACTGTATCATCATTTAATTCTATTGAGTCATAATTTAATCCATAAGAATTAATCATAAAAAATTTCCCCCTTCGATGAAATCTATTATAGCATAAAACAAAATTTTTGCAAATCAAAAGAGGCTTTAACGAGCCTCTACAATTAGTTTAATAGCAGTTTTCTCTTCGCCATCGATGGTAATATCAGAAAAAGCTGGTATAACTATTAAGTTCTTTCCTGATGGCGCTACAAATCCGCGAGCTATACAGATGGCCTTAATAGCTTGATTTAAGCTTCCTGCGCCCACTGTTTGAACCTCCACACTGCCAAAGTTTCTGAAGACATTTGCAATTGCTCCTGCAACCTTACTCGGATTAGATTTACTAGATACTTTTAATATTTCCATAATTATTTTTTCCTTTCTAAGAAATTATATGAAAGAAAAAATAAAATATTAACTCATGCAAGAGTAAAAATTAATTTACAATTACATAATGCCGTACAACTGTGCTTATCATTTTTTGATGTCAACTAATTTTTTTCTATTGTTGTTTTAGAAGACTTTCTAATTCTTCGATACTCATATTATAGATGCTTGCTATTTTTTCTATAGGCATACCCTCTTTTATGAGTTTTTCGGCAACTTGCTTTAGTCCTTGTTTTAAACCTTCCTGTTGGCCTTGTCTTAGACCTTCTTTTCGGCCTTCTTTTAAACCTTGTTTTAACCCCTTCTGAATGCCTTTTCTTGTAGCTTCTCTTTCTATCGTATTTCTTATAAATCTTTGATCAGTTTCTTCATCTATCCAATCGTTAATCCCGATTGATACTGTTACAGAATCTAATGTTTTCATATACTCCTCCACCCTCTTATCTTCACTTGCTAATTCTTCTAATTCCAAAGAATTAAGTCCTAGCATGATTAAATATTTATATTTTTTAATCATTCTTGCATTTTTAGAATACCAAAATTCCATTATTTTGTCCATATTGAATTCATATATTTTGAGATTTTTAATGTATCTTTTTCCCCGCTTATTCATAACTAAATATTCTTCGCATACATTCCCATTTATTCCTAACCCAAAGCTTAGATTTATCTGGATAACATCAATATTTTCTCCATAATCTTGGCCAACTAAAGTATTCCTTATATAGACATTACAGATATAGGAAAAGTTTCTAGAATTAGTATAGGGATTCTTTCTGGCATTTAATTCAACATTTATTTTCCCCTTATCTGTATCAAGCAAGATATCCATAGTTTTTCCCTTTATTTGATAGTTACCTTGAGGTAATTCAGTAGGTATATATCTAACACCCTTGATATTTATTCTTAGACACGTCTCAATAATGACTTTTAGAAGTTCTTTATTTCTTTCATCGTGAAATATCTCTTTAAATATTCTATCTCTTATGGATGTTATATTTATGGTTTTATTTTCGTTCAATCTATTCTCTCCTTTCACCCTTTATATTACCGATGAATTGTCATTTTACTTCTTTTTTAATCACCAAAAAAGAGTGAATAATTCACTCTTTAACTTTTAGGACTATATTTTGTATTGGTATATAGTATACCTGTTAAACGATTGGTTACGTTGGCATCTTCCGTCTTGGCTCCTTGATTTGATCCAAAATTGGTCTTATCTGTTGCCGTTGTTACCGATACTGATGCTGCTGGAGGTTCTTCATATATTTGGTAAAAATTTAATTCGTAATTCTTATTGATATTTACCGTTTGTGAGAATCTTCTTACAAAGTTTTCGACAAATTTTTCACGATTCATCTTTAGTGCTCCTTTGTCTCGATAATATCCATAGTCAACAGCTTCATACATCGATGCTTCGAGAACACTTTTTATCAGATAATAATCTTGTTCACTTGTCGTTGTATAGTTTTGCAATAACACCATTACGGACATTATTGATATTCCTAGTACTACTATCCAGTAGCCCCACATACTCTCTTTCATTTACCTTACCTCCTATTTTACCATCCGTATTTTCTACGGACACCGTCTAAGCTTGTCTGTTTGTTATTCCATCCTGTTACAGAATGTTGTTGTCCATCGTATGTAACATTGCCATTTGCTAGTTCATTTAAGAATAGTGATTTACAATTTATACAAGAATCTCCTGAACAACTACAATTCATATTAAAGTCGGAATATCCACCATCAGCATTGGCTTGAGCATTATAGTTTTTAATGTGTCCCATATCTGTTGGTGATAAGACAAACGAATATGTTAAATTTTCTCTTGCATAGGTCTTATCGGCAGCTCCTCGGGCTTCTATTTCCCTTTTTGCCGTTTGGCCTTTATCTGTAGATGACCAGTTGTATGCAACTTCTCCAGCATCTGTTGAATATCCATTAGGGAAGAGATTTGTCGAATCTACTACTTTGAATGTGAATAGATTATATCCCTCTTTATATGGATCACAATCTTCTACATTAACTGTCGTATCTGTTCCATTTGATCCGTTGCAATATCCCGTTAGAACTATCTCATATTCAACATGAATCTTACATGTTAACATCGATGTTTCACTAGGTGATTCATTAGCACAGGTCTCTCCTTGTGACATAAAGAAGTCGTCAAATTTACCTTTTCCAGAAGCTTTATCTGTAGAACCTAAACCAATGAGTTTCCAATGAGTTTCATAAGTTCCATCTAATGTCGATAGATGTAAGCGATATTCTTGTCCATGTTCTGTGAAGTTGATGAAATCCGTTCCTTCAGAAACAAATCCATTAGGCGATAATGTATAGTAAACATTTTCTCCCTCATTCCATGAACATTCAGCACGATATTTAGCATCATGTGTAAATAACTTATCGGCATTATATGGATCGTCACGGTATTTTTGATATCCTGTTGATGATTCCTCATGTTTTAAAGTACCTTCTTTAAAATCTACTAGTTTTTCGATATTCCCCGATTTACTATATATACTTGAATATCTCTTTCCAGATAATTTGTCTGCACCATCAGGTCCAGGCGTTGGTCCAGATATTTCACATCCAGGCTCATCCTCAAATTGAATATATTGTTCATCCATTTGTAAGCCCTTTTCATTATCCATATATACTTGTGTATATGAGAAATCCATTGATGCATTAAAATCATAGTTTTCTTTGGCATTGGCACCCTTATATGGTCCGCCTAATTTTCCGCCTCCTGGTTCAAAGTAGTAATCACACTTATCCAAATCTTTTTCCAACTCTTTAGCTTCTCTTGCTGCTCCATTATAAGCATTATTAGAAGCGTCTGCCTTGTTTTTCCAACTATCTCTTACAGCTGGAACATCTTCATTTGGATAACCTTTTCCTTGATCAGGTAAGTCTGGTATAGTTGGTGAACCATCTTTTTCATTCGTGCCGCAGCTAAGTCCATTCGCTGCTTCCCTTACTTTAGCGATGTGTTCATCTAAATCATATGTGCTATATTTTGAATGTGTTGCAGGTAATGTTTGATTATGTAACAATTCATATTCAGTGTAATTTTTTAATTTTGAATCATTTAATTTAACGGTATGATAATTTTTTTCTGTTATAGAAAACGTGTAACGAGTATAAGTGCCGGTAACCGTTTCTCCTTCTTCTCCAGCTGAATCATAGTGCCCACAGCTTCCACTTTGACCATTAGGGCAAGTCGTTGGCACCCATTTTTTACATTTTTGTGTAACCCTTACATTATATGTAACCTTCTCTCCGGTTGCACTTTTGTAAATAAGATAATAAGCTTCGTTATATTGGAAATTGTTATAGTTTTCTATTTCTTTCTTTACTACTTCGTTATAATCTTTTTCCCAAATATCATATTGAACTCTTATACGACAACGTTTAAATCCTTCAATGTATGGTGATTTAGTTCCTTTAGATGTCGTAGTCAATTGGAAATATCTTCCGGATGTTGCTGTTATTGGTCCTGGTATTTCTACAGATACCCTTTCAGTACAGAACATCTTACAATATTTTTCATTTAAATCGGTATCTTCTTGAACATAATAATCTGTTTTACATTTTGGACTATAGTAGTCAACTTGTAAATCTTTATCACGACAGAACAATTTATCTAAGTCGTATTCATGGGCTTCCGAGTTTCCACCATCTTCACAACAATTGTTGACATTTCCGCCAATCCAACCTGGTTCAATTGGATCTTCATTGCAACAGTTTTCTCCATCACATGGCACTTTATCGGGATAAGGAACCTTTACTTCGTCTTGATTTGGATTGCTATCTACCATAAAGAATGTTTGCTCTTTTGAACCACCTCCACTACATATGTATGCGTTGGTTCCAACACTTGCAGCAGATTTGTAGACAATATTTAACTTATATTCTTTATTACATTCGTTAGCAGCAACAGTTACAGTTCCCGTTGTTCCACTCCATTGTTTATTTAAAATGGTACATCCTTCACATTCGAAATCAATAAACTCTGGTTTAATTTCAGCAGTAGATGTTAAAGGATAAGTAGCATTTAAACCATTTACTGTCTTTTGACCCACAGTAATTGATCCTGTTTGAGTATTTTCTATGGCTCCTCCACTCATACTACGAGCTTGATAAGCAAGGTTAAATGCCTGATCAATTAATGCTGTATTTCCTGACAAGAAAACATATGGATCAGACCCAAAATCTCTTATGATATCAGGATTGCCGTCTTTAGATTGTAAGAATCTAATCATTGCTTGTTTATCTGTCTTATTATTTCCTGTCGTTGATCCCTTTGACAAATCCATATATATTCCATAAAATCGAAAAGTTAGAAGCTTAAGATCATTATCGGCTATTCCTTGAAATTGTTGGAGTAACCATGTGATTCCTGGATCGCCATCATACGGAGCACAGGTAAGATTTGTCGGTGCGCTTAGATGAGGATCTAGACAATACGCATCGTTAAGTTTTCCACCATATCTTATTTTATATGATCTTTGATAATATGTGCCTCTGTTGGAATTTCCTAATGCACTAAATTTAATTCCCGTATCGTGTTTATCGCTGGTCCCCCATACCATCTGAGCATTATAGGCAAATACCTTAGGGGAAGCTACTAAGAAACTAATTAAAGCAATTATGGTCATTAATTTAATCTTTTTCATACTTCTTTACTCCTTTTCTTTTTTATAAGTAGCAAAGTACCAATAGCAACCATTGATAACAATATAACTAACCCTATAATTACATAGATGATTGTCTTATTATCATTATTTTCCTTTTTTTCTTCTTTCTTTTCCACAGTTGTAGTTGTCGTCTCGTTTTCATCTTTTTTTCCCGATGTAGTTGATCCATTTGTAAATCTTGGAGCAGCCGTGCTCTTCAAGTTTTTCTTATAATTTTGTAGACCATACTGGAAGTCATGCATAGTTGGTAAGTCTTCTGCCAAGTATTTTTGGCAATATGGATAATCCGGATAACTTTCACATATATCTAATTCTGAGAAGGAATTAAAAATTGGAGTTCTTACATTAAATTTTCTTATGGTCTCACCTTTGCAACCATAGTTATTTGAGCGGATTTCTATAGTATATTCAACAATTTTGTCTGATTGTATACCATTGATTTCGATCTTATCGTCCTCTGGTTTAACTTCCTCAGTTTTTTCATTATAATTATTGCTCATAAATATATAAACCTTGGAATTTAAATTAGTAAACTTCATTATTGGAACAATAGATATTGCAGGTTCTAATTGATCTGTTTCTTGATTTAAAACCATGTTATCTTTATCTTCTATCTCACGCATCTCAGTTTCAACCTTGATGTTTTCTGCTATTTTATATAATTCATTAAGTTCATCTTTGGAACATTTAGAATTACTATTATCAATAAGGACCTCTTCTTGTTCATGTTGCCCTGGATTAGCCTTTTCTTCTTCAAACTTAAAGTCATGACCAATAAGGTATATCAAGGCTCCAATTAGGAAAAACAAGATTATTACAGCCAATATAATAGGTATATATTCTCTTTTGAATGGTTTTCTTTCCTTTTTTATCTTCATCATATTTCTGACCTCCTTACTCTTATTACTAATATTACGATTGTTATAATATCAAGTACTATACCGATAACTAAACCGACAATTATATAAAGCTTTATCATTTTATATTTATTGCGCTTAGCATCATTACGAACTTCTGCTTCACACTCTAGGCAACGCGTTGTTATAGTCTTTTTCTTTGCGCCTCTTTGATTTTGAATCTTTTTTAAGACTTCAGTATCGGCAAGGGCAAATTCTGTTTCCACCCATTCTTGGCAGTATAGATAATCCATGACTTCTTCATACTTACAATCGGGCATGGAATAGAATTTATTTTTGCGGGGTTTAAGTTGAATTATGGCAAACACATCATGAGTACATCCCTCAACGGTAGAACGGATACGAATATTATAATTAATAACATCGGTTGTATTCGTTACTTTGAAAGTATAAGTTCCATTTTTAGTCATGGAATTATATATTTCAAATGGCGCTAACTCTACTCCCTGTTTCAAGGTTGTCGAACTAGGTTCAACAATTAAATATAAATCACTTACAATATTGTTGATAGTTATTTCAAAGTATTCGCGATTCCCCTCTTTTTTGATTTCATAAGAAGACATGACTTGTGATGCTAATTTATTTAAATTAGCCTTAGTCTTATAATCACAACTATCAGCAGCTTTAGTGTTACCAATAAAAGTAAGTGTACAAATAATTAATAATAAGAAATACTTTATTACCTTTTTCATTGCAGTCTCCACCCAACGCACTTTTATATTCTAAATAAAGTATAACATTTTAGTGAACTTTATACAACAAATTTGTTTATTTTTTATTATTTTTAAATATTTACACTAAAAAAAACATATAGCTGACAACTATATGTTTCCTAGTTTTAGATCAATTATGTTCTAGAATGTCAGATCTACAACGATAATTGCTTATCTTAGTTTATGAGTTTTCTTTCTCATTGTACGTACAAACTTAGTAATCGGATAAGGTCGCTTTTGACATCTGACAACTTTATTATTCTTAGTTAATATGAACATCCATTCAATGAAAACATCAAATAAAACGCTATGCTTGTCTTGCAAATCATCATTTTTTGAAAAGTATGATTAATATAACCATTTTCTCAATTTTAGCAAAATGAATCAATGCATTAAAAGATTGTTTATATAAATTCTGTTTGGATAGGATTTATATAAGAAAAAATCAGTTGCTTAGCTTGTTGTCTTACTAAGTAATATTAGTATATATCACTTTAAATTTAATGTCAATAATATTTTCATTCATATTTTTTATTATACATATTTACAAAGAATTTTTTCTTTGTTATAATTTTGTAGAAGAATAGAGAGGTATTATCATGGATAATTTAATTAATGAAACTAATGAACGTATTCAACAAATTATTGATAATCTTGAAACAATTAAGGTAGAATACGAAAGAAAAATTGAGGAAACTTCTAAACAATTTGATATTGAAGTTGCCAAATCGAAGAAATATAAAGATGACTTTTTCACAGCTAAGGCTAAGATTGATAAGATGAATAAGGATATAGCTGGATTTGAAGAGGATTATAAAAATCTAGTAGATAAGTTTAAAGATGATGAACTTGCTAATATTTTGATTGCAGCTAATAAGGAAATATCTTCAAAAGTTGATGAAAGAAAGAGAAAGATATTAAAAGATCGTGCTGCTATGAATGAAGTTGTTGGAAAAGCCGAGAGTGTTAAGAATAAAATGATTAAGCTTACAGCTGAGAAAAAAGCTCTAGAAAGTTGCTTAACAAAGATATTAGATTCATATAATTATTACACTAATGCATTAGCTCCAATAATTGAATTTGCCAATGAACATCGTGATAATTTATGTCAAAACTATGCTCCATCTATTACTTTCTCTGAGCCTTTAGTAACTGATAATACTTCATTAGATGATGTTAGTATTGATGAATCACTTTTAGATGAAAGTATTTTGGATGATTCTATTTTACTTGATTATCGTGAAATAAGTGAAGCTTTAAAGGATTCTGGTACTGATGATGATGATGAATCGGCTTTAGATATAGATGATGATGTCTTTAAAATAGATACTCCTAAGAAGGAAGATGTAAAAAAGGAAGTAGCTAAACCTCGCAAAGATAGCGAGGAAGTAGCTTTGGTGGTTGAAAAGAGTCGTACTCCTAAGTTACCTGATACTCCAGTTAAGAATGATTTAGATGATGAAATTGTCATTGAGGATTTAGCTAGTGATGCAGAAGATGTTATTTTAGAGGATGAACCTAGTGAATTAGACAAGGCCGTTACTATTGAAGAAGATAGTGATGTATTCGATTTTGATGCCGACATAAATTTAGAAAATATTATTAATTCTGATGATTCCTTAGAATAAAAAAGAAACATATTCGTTTGAATATGTTTTTTAGTTCAAAAATTTATCATTTATAATATTAGTGTAATCATAGTCATTCATACGTATGCATTTTAGTTTAACTTCACTGACACGAATCTCAATATATTGAACATTTTTTAATACGTGATTTACGCCATCGACGAGAAGCATAATATCTGTTGTCCTTTTGTTTGGTATAAGTTTTATTATGCGATCTTCGGGAAGAACTATGGGATTACTGATGGTCCTATAGATGTTGTTATTTATGGGAGCTATAGGCGTAACTTGAAGAGTATGAATACCATTGAATATTATGGCACCATTACAACTTAAATTGTAAGCTGTACTTAGATTCATATCGCGAATAACTGTCTCATTTAATCCTTTAAAATAATAGGCCTCGTCATTTGTAACAACCTTAATGTTTTCATAGCTAATTAATTCTTCTTTGTAATTTTCCTCTTTTAAATATTCGATAAAACTACTTATTTCGGTAGGTTTTATCTCTTGAAGAAATCCGAGAGTTCCATTATTAATGCCAATATATTTTATATTTTCATTAAAGTCATTGGCATTGACCATATGTAAAAAGGAACCATCTCCGCCGATGGCAATGGCTAATTCATAGTCATTTTCAACGAGAGAAAAGCCATTATTTTCCAGTTTCTCTTTTAATATGTCAGCAATAAACAAAGAATCCGCATTTTTATTGGGAAATAATTTAATCTTCATATTGGTCCCTTTCCCATCTTGCATATATACCACATGGCAAAATTAAATCGCTGTCTTTCATTGGCAATCCTACTTCATCGGCACTTATAAAGCCTGAATGTTCTTTATTAACAGTAAGTCTTAAAATATCTGATAAGACAGTCATAGAGAGTCCTGTGGTGTAGGAATTAATTAAAAACATGAGAGGATCATCGCTTAAGACTTTTGTGCATAATTCAACGAGATTATAAAGGTCTGTTTCAATATTCCAAATTTCTTTATTACTTCCCCTGCCGAAAGATGGAGGATCCATTATTATCATATCGTATTTATTGCCTCTTCTTATTTCTCTTTCGACAAATTTAACGACGTCGTCGACAATAAAGCGTATTGGCTTGCTTTCAAGGTGAGATGAGTGAACATTTTCCTTGGCCCAATCTACCATACCGCGCGATGAATCAACATGCACAACACTGGCACCAGCAGAAAGTGCAGCAACACTTGCTCCACCTGTATAAGCAAAGAGATTTAAAACTTTAACCTCGCGATTAGCATTTTTTATTTTTTCGCGGATAATATTCCAGTTATAGGCCTGTTCGGGAAAAAGTCCCGTATGTTTAAAGCCCATTAACTTTAGATTAAAAGTCAAGTCAGACCACTTAACTTGCCAGCTTGTTGGCATACTCTTATTATATATGTGCCACTCGCCGCCGCCAGTGTTACTTCTCTGATATTTAGCATCTACGCTATCCCAAAGGGATGGACGAGTTTTATATGACCAAATTATTTGAGGATCAGGACGCGAAAGAATTACTTCATTCCATCTTTCAAGTTTTTGACCGCTTGCCATATCCAATATCTCATAATCTTTAAAATCTCTTACAATTTTCATAATAATCACCTATTTTAATTTAATTTTTTGCAAAAATCTCTTGGATTTTAACATCGTCTTTATCGATACATTGAATATTCTTAAAATGCCGATAATAACTATAAAGAAACCTAACATCATTGTTTGAAGATAGGAAGATCCAAACATATTAATTGCAGTTACTATACCAACTACGAAGAACACTCCCAAACATAATCCTTCAATATAGTAATAGGCATCTTTACGATCATGGTAATAATCGACCGTGAATAACTTGATAGCCGTTATTAAAAATATAAGAATTGCAAAGCTTATCATAAAGGCTTTTTCCGTATAGTTTGCTAAAATAATATTTAATATTCCCGATATACTGCTAATAATACATAAGTTAATGGATTCATTATTGGGATTTTTCCCCAAGATGAGAAATATTCCCAAATTTACAGTTGCATAAATTATAGTAAAACTTAAAAATAAGTTATTTATCTCAATATTTTCCATCATATCTATTCCATAATATGTTGGCATAGATATATAAGCTATTCCCATTAGGAATATAATAAGATTTCCTATCATATTTACCAAAAACTTCTTTTTATTCTTTGTCATAATATATTCACCATTCTCTAAATTAATAGTACTTTACTCGGGAAAAAAAGTCAATATTTGTTGTATTTTAGTTTGTTTAATTATACAATATAAGTGAAAGGAGAATATGCATGGAATTTATACTTTGGGTTGTTGTGATTTTAGTAATTTGTCTTTTACTTAGTTCAATTAGACAGATCGATGAATATGAAAGAGGAATACTTTTCCAATTTGGTAAGTTTAAGAGACTTTTAAAACCGGGATGGAATATCGTACTACCAATTATTCAATCTTATCAAAAGGTGGATATTAGAACCAAAGCAGTAGATGTTCCCGAACAGGATGCTATTACTAAGGATAATGTTTCAATTAGAATAAATGCCGTTATTTATTATAAGGTATTTGATGCATCTAAGGCGATTATTGCTGTTGAGAACTTCCGTTATGCCGTTTCTCAACTTGCTCAAACAACAATGAGAAATACGGTAGGTGCTGTATCTTTAGATGAACTTCTATCAGAGAGAGAAAAAATTTCGGAAGAAATATGTACTATTATTGACAAGGCTACTGATCCATGGGGCATAAAGGTTGAAAACGTCGAATTAAAAGATGTCAAATTACCAGAAGAAATGCAAAGAGTTATCGCGAAAATTGCCGAAGCTGAAAGAGAAAAACAAGCTGTTATTACAAAATCAACAGGCGAAAAAGAAGCCGCTGAAAATTTGGCAAAGGCCGCAGAGATTATGTCATCTTCACCAGGGGCTTTACATTTGCGTACTTTAGCAACACTTAATGATATTTCATCTGATCAATCAAACACTATTATATTTGCCGTTCCAATAGAAGTACTAAGTGCTTTTGGCAAAGACAATATGCAAAAGGTCGTAGAAAAAGTTACTAAAAAATAACCAAAACAAAACGTCTACTTTAGACGTTTTTTCTTTTGATCGATTTTACTAAATTCGTCGAACATCTTTGTTAATTCTTCTTCTATTTCTTGCTTTATTTCCGGGGTAGATTGATAATACAAAACACTTGCCAGAGCGATATTTTTAGCTATTGTTCCCTTTTTTATCATTTCTGCAAGATTAAGCGATGTATCATTTTTTATAAATAGACTATTAATTAAGTAAATCAAGCCATTTATATCGGGTTCATCAAGAAATTCTAAGAAGGTTTTACGCGTTTTTTCATCGTCTTCATTTTGCGTTCCCGCATCCCACCATAAAAGCAAAAGTTCTTTTTTTCTTTCAAGGGAATAAGTCTTCACTTGTTCTTCTTCATATAGTCGTAGGGTCTCCTCACTTACTTGCAATTTAAATCTTGGAAGGACGCTTTTTTTAATCATATTTAAGTAATTTTCCACTTCATTATGGGGCAAGTCTTCGGGGTTCGCGTTTAAAGTTTGACTTATGCGGGGATATGAAGCAAATTCATCAAATCTAAATAAGAGATTTTCTGATAATACATTTGCTGCTATACCAAAGGCAATAAATTCATCTAAAAGTTCAACGTCAAATATAGTATCAATACTTAGCCACATTTCATCAGCAGTATTCTTTAGTAAATCTTGATATTTTATGGAATAGCGATGGAGGGCAAAGTTTTCACGAAAAAAATCATTAATGGCAATTTTATCTTCTTCAATTAATGTTTTATCAAATGTGTGATAGCTAATAAAGCCCAAGGCGTTGATGCCTTTTTCATCAGTTAAATATTTGTTTAAAAGTGCACGAACCTCTTTTTTATCTTTTATCATACCTGCTCCCCTCTTTCAAATCATCACATATATTACCATATTGGCGCGATTAGGTCAAATATGCTATAATGAATTTAGGTGATAATATGGAACTAAAAGAAGGTATGATTTGTAAACATTTTAAGGGCGAAACACTTGTAGAAAAGAATATTTATCAAATACTTGCCATAAATGTTACTTATACGGGAGATAACGGAATTGATTTGAGCAATATGGTTATTTATAAGCCCATGTTTCAGGAAGGCAAAGTATTTGCTCGCGAGTATGATGACTTGGTATGTGAATTAACTGATGAGCAAAAGGAAGAATTTCATCAATCTCAAAGAGTTGAACCATTAACGGATGATGAACTTTTGCAAATTAAAGATGAAGAATTTGTCTTTAAGAAGTTAGAATATATAAATGAAAAATATGGACATAAAAAAACGGTTTAACCGTTTTTTATTTGTAATTATTTAGAAATACACTGTTCTCTAGTTCAGGATATTGCTTAATTAATTCTTCTCTAATAGCCTGGGCTTTTTTATAAAGTTTGGGATATTGTTTGATATCGTCATTGGAGTCTTCACTGCACATTTTGCCAAATATTTCAGCACGATCTTCTATATCATATGTATAGGAATAACTAGAGACAAAGTATACTTTATCCTTAGAAGTCATATCAGGAATATAGTAATATTCTCTGTAGCCATTATAAGCATCGTAGTAATTAAAACCTTTAGGATTCAAACTATTCCATTGGGTAAATATCTTTTTATTTTTGTTTTTTAAATTATTTTCCATAGCATGCATTAATTCGTGACAGACTGTATTTTCAAGTTCTGAGTAAAAAGAATCTAGAACTATCGTATAGGAATAATCTTGCATTAGGGTATAGGCAACAGGATTCGAGGCTTGAGTTTCTGGGTAAGATGGCGTCAAAGAACCCGATAGATATATATTAAGCCCTTTATAGGTATCATGGTGAAATTGATTGAAGAAATTATCAGGGAATTTGCGCAAAATATGTTCAACTTTCTTAAGAGTAGATTTAATTACACTATTGGTATAAAGAGACTCGCTTTTAAAGTCCGGAAATATAATTTCTCCCTCATCTTTTATTTTAATATTAACATTATATTTATCCTTTATTGCTTTAATCGTCTCTGTTATCTCTTTGTTTTGATCTGTTAAGTAATCGTAGATATTCTTTTCTTTAGGTTTATGATTAGCCATTTCGATTACGATAAACTCTAATTCTTCATCAAGAAATGTCGTCATAAGTAAAGTATCTTCCTTGTTTTCAAAATTGGAAATTGGATACTTTAAATAAGATGATATGTCAAATGATGAAACTTTGTTATTTTTAGTATTATATGTTTCTATTGAGTTAGTATTATTAGATATTTGATATAAGTTATCGTTAGCGAAGGCGCCAAAATATGTAGTATTGGGTGCTATTAATCCATTGACATCATAAGTATATTCCTCGTTATTTTTTAAATCATAAAGATGATAATAATAGGAGGTGTAAAAGATGAAGCCTGATGAATATTTCATATATTTTATCTCATGAGTATTAATTAGAGAATTCGCTTTTACATCATAGATGTAATATTCATTGGAACTTATAAACAAAATGAAAGTATTTTCTTCTAAAGCCAAATAATCCGTATAGGCAAAAGATTCGTCATAACCGGGTATTTTGATTGTTTTATTGCCCTTTTTTAGTATTCCATTGGCATATTCCCAGTATTCTTTATCATATGGTATAACTGCCTCATAATAATCATCACTTATACTAGATTCTAAGACTTTATTTAAATTTAAATCAAAGGCATAGTTCTTGGTATCGTTGCTACAAGTTATTATGTTTTTATCTAAATAGCAAAAGGCATTTTTATCATCTAATATTTTAGTACTTTTTTTACTCCCCGTCTGGTAATCCAAAGTATTTAAATAATATTCTCCTTCTTCTGAATTTAAATCTTTTCTTTCAATATAATAAAGTATACCATTATATATGATATGTCCAGAAAGGGAACTCTTATTAGATGTTGTGATTATTTCCTTATACACACCATTTCCAAGATCAGATATTTCTGGCTTATTTTCCTCTGGCTTATTTATCATTAAGGTTCCAAAAAGAACACTTAATATAACAAGGACTATAATACTTATAAATAATATGATTTTCTTTTTCATAATTAACTTAACTCCTACTATATTATACTTTGATTATAACGCATCTTTGATAAATAGTTAAGAACATTTTCATATTTCTAGTTTACGTATTAGAAAATTAAGTTTATAATATCCATTTAGATGGAGGATGCCTATGAGAAGATTTATTCACGTTCAAACATTATTTGATGAAGCATGCGATTTGGACTTTGGATATGTTGCTGTCGATTGTGATACTGGAAATATCTGTTATTTTTCACATTTTGATAAAAGTGGTACTTATAATACATCAGAAATATACCCGTTTGATCCAAATAATGTTGACGGCGATCTGGCTTGGCATATGGCACGTTCAGGTTATCAAGTTGATCAGATTTCTTCAGAAATTCATCCAGAAATAGTCGAATATTTAAGTAAGTCTATTACGGCACACCGCGATTATAATATAAAAAATAGTTATCGCATAGATATATTAGACTTTAATGCTAAACATTTACATGTTGTCTATACTCCTAGTTATTTAGCGGTTAATAGAGAAGCGGCATCGATGTATTCACCCGTAGAAAACAGATTAGATTTATATAGCAATAAACTGGAATACGAGGATGCATCTAAGAGAAAAAAAATGCAAGAAAAATCAAACATTCTTCACGAAATTGGACATATGAAAGTAAGTACTTATGAAATTAAGGATAATAAATTATTTATAAGAACTGGATTTTTTTCAAGTGAGGCAACTTTAGAACCCATTGTTTTAAGAAGCGGGGATATTTTTTATAAGATAAAAGATGCAGCAAAGAAAGGAATAAATCTCGAAAAAAAAGCTCTTGAAGAGATTATCAATGATACAGAATGCGCGAGCATATTTTCCACATTTATGCGAACTTATCCCAATATAGGTGATTCATTAAATGATTTATGTGATAATGTTCTTCCTAAATTAAGACATGATGATGATGCTTTCTTGGCCTACTGTGAATACTTAGAGGAAATTGTTGGAAGCAAGGATGCTGTGGTTGAAATAAATGGTTTAATTAAAGATGCATTATTTGGAAGGAATCGCCAAGTAGATGAGAGAAAGGCACTAAAACTAATTAGACAATTTAAAGAAAAAAGAGTTATTTAACTCTTTTTTTGGTCTTACGATCTTGAATATTATATGTTATATGTAAAAGTAGCTTCATTGGAACTAAACGCGTCATAAAGATAGCTAGTTTCATTTTTAAAGTGGGAATTATAACCAATTTGTTTTTAAACATCTTGTCAATAGCGTATTTGGCTACATATTCACTTGAAGCAGAACTAGTGTGGAATTCACCATGAGCAACTTCATTAAATTCTGTATCCACCGGTCCGGGACATAAAACACTTATATGGATATTTTTTTTGTTTCTTTTTACCTCTTCATAAACGACTTGACTTAAACGCAAGACATAATTTTTTGAGGCATAATAAGTACTTAGTTTAGGCCCAGCCATAAAACCTGCTGATGAGGCGACGTTTAGGATATAGCCAGAATTCTTTTTATAAAAATCAACTAAAAACTGCTTTGTCAAATAATGCACAGCTTTAATATTAAGATCAATCATATTTATTTCCGTATCTAAATCTGTCTGATGAAATTCGCCAAAAAGGCCAAATCCGGCATTATTGATTAGGATATCAATATCTTCTTCTTTTGTTTCATTATAGAGTTTTTGTACATTAGTAAAGTCAGATAAATCTAATGAGATAATTTTAATATCCGTCTTTAATTCTTTTTTCAACTTTTCTAAACGGGTTGCTCTTCTTGCCACTAAGATTAAATCAATTCCCAATTCATTAGACATGTATCTAGCCATATCCATACCGATTCCCGAAGATGCTCCAGTTATCAATGCTTTCATATGCGATTCTCCTTACTATATTTTTCATGTACTAACGTCAATATCAATAAAATACTGGTTGCCAATAGATATCCTCCAATAACATCACTGGCATAATGTACTCCTAAATATATTCGCGATATTCCCACCAAGAGAATATAAAGGCTTATAATGGCAATGAGAATCCTTTTATACTTAAAATCATGTTCTATAATTTTATAGATAATCATGCCATAAAATAAAATAGCAATCATCGAATGACCTGAGGGAAAAGAATAAAATGTCTCATTGACTAAGGCTATTCCAAAGGGCCTATCTCTTTTTATTATATACTTTATTAAATTATTTATAACACCACTAGATATGCTCGAAATAGTTATCAATAACATGTTTGTTTTTTTATTTATAAGAACAATTATAGCAATAATGACATTAAAGAAAATGATAACTTTCGTGCTAGCGAGAAAAGATATTGTTTTAAAAATATTCGTTAAAATATCACTTTTAAAACTGATAATAAACCTATATATATTATTATCAATAAAAGAGATATTATCGGTTAAAACTAATATTAGATCTAATAAAAATAGACATATTAATATAATAATAGCTTTTTTTCTCTTCATTTTTCACCTACTTTATTCTAAAAAAATGTTTTATTTTGCCAACTGTAAAAATGATGGAATCGCTTTTGGACATGGCAACTCTTTTAAATATGGCTTTTCCTCCAACGGTAAGAGAAGATATAAGAGCCGATACTAAAACTGATATAATGGTGTTATTAATTCCCGTCGTAGTAGACAAACTAATAGCCAAAACAGCTCCTAATCCACCAGATAGAATGCCACATATATCACCAATAACATCATTACAGATACTGGCAATCTTACTGGCATTTTTAATCAGCGATATGGCCTCTTTCGCTCCTTTAATCTTATTGCTACTCATCGAATGAAAGGTTGCCTCATTGGCAGTAATACTAGCTGTACCTATACTATCAAAAAGGATACCTAAAGATATTACTATTAGCAAAATAATAAATAGAACCACTTCATTAAATGATGCCACAATAACATTGGAAATTCCACTAAAGACAATGGATAAAACAAAGGTTAAGACAAAAACATATAATATCCAATTATCACGTTCTTTTTTCATAATTTATTACTCTCCTATACTTAATTATATCAAAACTTATGCAAATAAAAAACTTTAACTTGGTTCCCCAATTAAAGTTATTCTTTTATTGTATGGTATATTACAAATCAATTTTACGGCTTTGGTCGAGTTGAATTTCTCTACTACCTACTCTCAGTTACCTTAAAGCTCTTTCGATTTAAAGGTAGCAGTTAGTTGTTACCAAGCTAACTACTCGATTACCACTTAGTCCGCACTCCAATACCTGTAATATATACACGCTAGAGGTTTTCCCTAACAATAGTGACTATCCTTATATGCTTTTGCAATTACTTTTTCATAAGATTAGATCCTTAATTCCAAGTAATCACTCACATCATGTACGTTATTTTACTATCTGTATAAGTGACTCAATAAAAGGAGAAATCCGTTATATGCCATTATAACTTATCCTTAAATTTTAAATTGCATATTCACCCCAACTTGGGCCGAAGAAGCAAATACACAAAGTGTCATTTGTACAATTGGTAGATTTTTAGCCCCACCTTCAAATAGTATAATGACTAGCATAATGCACCACACGAATGACATTATAGCATAAATAGCTTTTATTTGCAAATTGCAAAGACTAATTTAGAAGCTCATAATCGGAAACTGCAGCAAATTTAAGGGTTGTTGAATCGGCAAATTGAATCAGAATATTGCGCTCTGTTGTCGCATATCCATTGACTCCACGGATGTATTGATATCCAATCTTTTTAATCTGCTCTGAATTTTCCTTTTTTAATATAGCTTTATTTTTGCTACTATTATTCTTAATGCTATAGAGATAACCATCTGTACTGATTATATATACATCTTCTTGCATGGTATCTTCATCAACTTTATAAAAAGATCCACGATATTTAATATTATTATTGCCGTCGTTTAAATTTTTATTAGTGTTTCCCGTTGCATATTTCATTAGGCCATCTTTTAAGACATATACTACTTGATCGAAATTATCTGATCCAATATAGCGGTAATAAGCTGTTTCAAAGAACAAACTATTCTTATTATCAAATGTACGAATATTATTATTTTTATCGACATAGATGGCTTCATTCATTTGCCCTTCAAAGAAAGGGGCATTATTCATTAAATAAAAACCAATTTTGCTAGCTTTAGATATGGTCTTTTTCTTTTTTATTTTGCTTATTAAAGTAGTTATCGAGTCATTGCCATTTGCCTCATACATATAGACATTAGAATCTTTATCTAATGCTAATATAGTATATGATAACATATCACCTTTAGAACCTATGGCAAATGATACTATATTGCTACTTTCCGTAAATTCATAGACTTGGTTTGTGGATTCATAAGCATCTTTTTCGGGAGTATATAGGCTCTCTTTAAAGAGTAGTACTCCCTTATCTAAGGTTATCGTATAGCAGTATAGTTTATTATATTTAGTTTGAATAAATATTTCTTTATTTGAAGTATCTCCATAGCGAAATTCATAGCGGGATTTATAATCATATGTTATGTCTTTATCATAGATTAATTCTTCTACTTGATATCCCCTAAATGTCTTATCGATTAAAGCTGATGTCTGGGGTCTTGTTGCTTCATTTTGCTCTTTCTTTTCTGATGTTGATAAAATATTAAATATTATTAAGCTAGTTATCAATATAACAAAAACTATTATAACGATAAATTCAATTATCTTCTTTTTTTCTTTCATATTACTCCCCCATTAACATTGGAAGTTCTAAGATGATTATAATAATTATAATGGCAATTATTCCGACTAAAATAAATATCGTCTTTTTGGAATATTTAACATCAACAACTTTTACTAAATCATTTACTTGGTTAAGTTGATTTAAATCAATTTGTTGTTGTTCTTGTCCCACTAATGTAGGTTGGACAACATTATTTATTCCTGGATTATTCGTTGCTCCAGTGGCACCAGAATTGTTATTTAAGGCATCAACGGTTTGTTGATAAGCGGCTTGTTCACGAGCAATCGCAACAGCATCATTGGCATTTATGGGAATAGGCTTAGCTACACCGGCATTTAAATTAGTTACGACCTTGGGAACTTGTTCTTCATTTTCTGGCATAAAATCACTCCTTATAGTATTTTTTTATCTTTAATCCAAATACTAATTCAATTATAAATGATAAAATCATCAAGAGTAAATATGCTAGCCCAATTATTAAAAGGGTATTTACATTTTTTTCAGTTATTATGTTAATATTTGGTACTAAAAAATTAATTTTTAATGCTCTAAATAGAATACTAAAATAAGTGTATATTATGGCAATTATATTGGATTCATATAGATATATTTTTAAATCATCTTTTTCGATATTAAAGCCAAATAGACTTTTGGGCTTATCATTAGATGGATATTTATACTTCCATAATTTATATATGCATATATATAAGATAATATTAAGAATAGGAATAATTATGGCATAGATTTTATTGCCTGTTAGTATACCAATAATAACACCAATGATAAAGAGAATTATGATAATAGGAATGCTTATTTTATGTTCTTTTATTTTTTCTAAGTATAAAGAATTAATATCAATATCATATAGACTAGCTAGTTTAATTAAATCGTCTTCACTTGGAAGCATTTCCCCGGTTTCCCACAATTTAATGATGTCTATAGGACAATCTAGTTTTTTCGATAAAGTTTTATAACTCCATTTCTTATTTTTTCGCAAAGTCTCTAATAATTCATAATTAATCATAAAACCACCCAATTTCATTATAACATAAAAAGAGTAATATAATTACTCTTAGCTGTGTTCTAAAACATCCATTATTTCAGGAATCATTTGCTTTTTACGAGAGACAACACCTTTTAATAATTCTCCTTCTTTAATATCACTTAAACCATAGGCAATTTCGAGTGATTTCTTAGATCCTTCAGAGAATAAGACATAGGAATTGTTCGTGAGGAAATTCGTTATGAACAAGGCACATACGCGATAATCGTGGATGCCATCAAGGCGATTTAACTCATGAATTAATTCTTCATAACGGGGTTTAAAGATATTGATATCGGTTGTAAATACTTGAGCAATAGCCATGGTTAAATCTCCCACTTTATAAGTTTTACAATCTTTATAGATTATTTCATTGGCATTTAATCCTTCGATAGAAACACCACTTTCTAAAATTTCCGTTCCAAAAGTTTCTAGATCTAAACCGGCAATTGTAACTAAATCACTTGCTACTAATTGATCTTTTTGAGTTGTCGTTGGACTTTGCAAAAGAAGTGTATCGGATATAATTCCGGCAAGCATTAAGGCGGCAATGCTGGAAGGAATTTTGATATTATTTTCCTTATACATGTAGTAAATAATTGTATTGACGGCACCAACACTCATAGTACGGAAATTAATAGGTGTAGATGTATTTATATCGCCAATATTGTGATGATCAATTACTTCTAGTATTTCAGCTTCGTATAAGCCATCAACAGATTGACCAACCATATTATGATCTACTAAAATAACTTTCTTCTTGTTAACTTCATGAGCATCTATGGTTCTCAACATACCAAGGCAGGTATTATTGTTATTTATAATGGGATAGTTGGTATGTTTATAACGGCTAGTTACTTCTTCAAAATCCGTCAAATAATCGTTTTTATTAAACGTTATGGTGTTTTGCCCTCTCTTGATATTCTTTATTGGATTGGCAAGACATAAAGTTCTCAATACTTTATATTTGCTAAAGTCTGTAATTAGCAAATTAATTTTATTATTTTTAATCTCTTCAAGAACTTCTTTTGGTACCATTACTCCTTCAGCAATGATCAAAAGTTTTGGCTTATTTTCGATAATCTTATCAAGCATCTTAATGGGCTTATCAAGAATCAAAATATCTTGATCGTGCCCCGTTAAATTTACCTTTATTATTTCATCAAATTTCAAATAATCTTTGGCCTCTAAGGTTATTAACAAATTCGAAAATAAAGTATTTAAAGATAGAACTTCACTGTTAATCATTTCGGCAGCTATTTCCTTTAGAGAGACATAACCCTTAAATTTAAAATCATCATCGACTAAGGGAATGCCCGTGATTCCCTTGTTATTTAAAAATTCGAAGGCTTCAATTATTGGCCTATTTTCATTGATTAAATAATCGTGATTATAATTGACATTTTTTATTTGAACACGAACATCATTTAAATATCTTGGAACATCAACATTAAATTTTTTTAAGACATATGCTGTTTCAGGATTAATAGCACTTAAAATGCGTGGCTCGCAGTTCATTCCTAATTTATTTTTTAAATATGCCAAAGCTATTGAACCACATACCGAATCTGTATCGGGATTTTTATGTCCAAAAACATATACTTTTTCCATTTCACATACCCTCTTTTATTATCTAAATTATAGCATAATAAAAGTAGTAATTAAACTACTTTATTATTTAATACTTTTTTAACTGTACTTTTTTTACTATCATGATATTTATTAGCTATATCTTCATAACTTGCTATTTTATTGGGGATATTGGAGTTGTCATAAATTCTTTCATCAAATTCACCATGTTCACAGCCAATATCGCGTCCATAAGAACTAGTAATACTCAAGTTGGCCTCGGGATAATGTTTTAATATATCTTGAACCCAAGCTTTTTCACCCGCATTATTTTTTAGAAAGACAACGGGAATAGCAAAACGATTTTGAAAATATTGTAAATTGGCTAGTTCAAAAAGTGAATCATTGACTTCTGGTATGATACTATAAAATATCTCAACAGGAGATTTATTGCCAAACACTTTTCGATATAAACGTCTTATCTCAGGAGTAGACACATCGTCTTTAAACATTTTTAAATAGCTTAATGAGGCATCCACGCTCGAAGTCGATGCAGGAGTTAGCTTATTTAATTTATCATCTAAGGGAGATGATAGACGATATATAACTCTTATAGGATACTTTCCTGATTTAATATACTGGCTTAAAATACGCAAATTTTCATTGGGCATCATAGTAGATATTTCAAATCCAACATTAAAATATCCTAACCTCTCTAAATTATATTGTCCATTATACATTTTATCTAATAAGGGCATATTTAATAGAGGTTCTCCTACTCCTCTAAATGAGATGATGATATTAGTATTACTTGTTTGGCGCTTATCGCCAGCTAAGAGCATTTCATCAATGGCATCCATTAAATCCTGAAAATCAATAGGCTTTAAATCACCTTTAGAACATATTCCTTGAATGTTACAATTTTGACAACCTAAAGGACAATTATAGTGAGTTGGAACATAAACTATATCTTTAGTTTTGGTACTTATTAGAGATATTTCTATTATCCCAGCATTTTCCTTTTCAAAAATCCATTTTTTTGTTCGATCTTTGTCACTATTTATTTGTCCTAATAACTTTATCACTTTATACCTCAATTAACTGATAGTCAAAATTTTTGTTATTAAGTAGTGATTCTTTAACAATTTGACAATTATTTAAAGAACCATTTTCAATGTATTTTTTTGTCTCTTCAATATCGGCAAATATATTGTCGAGTAATTCGTATCCTTCTTCATCGTTTTGCAAGATACGATAAACATAATTATTTTTTGGAATGCTAATTATGTTCTCTTCAATGTTAACTGCTCGATTATGATATTTACTCATAAATAACATTGCACTTTCCTTAGATTCAAAGACGGGTTCTAGTAACATATTTAGATCCGTCAATCTTAACTGATATACTTTCATTTTTCTTACCTCTCCTCTATAACTTTATATTAATAGAAATTAGAGAAAGAATAAAATGCTTAAATTGTATTGTAAACATATCAAAAATGTTATAGATAAAATAAAAAGCCTGAAAATAGGCTTAAATCTTAATATTAAAGTATTTATTTAAAAATTCTCTTGGAGCTTTTGTTATAAAACTTGGTATGTAAACTAGACTAATTCCTTGACTAGGTATATCGGGAAATTTAATTTCTTTTAATATTCCCCGCTTTATATCATCATCTACTAAGTCTCTGATGATGTAGCCGATTCCTAAATTCCGCTTTATGGCACCTATTATTACCTCAGATGTATGAATATTTAAGACATTGTTGATATTTACTTTGTTTTCAACAAATAAGGCGTCAAGCGCTGTTCTATTATGCGTTCCCTTAATAGGAAGTATTAGAGGATATTTTTCTAAATCTTTTATCTTTTTTATCTTTGATGTGTCAAATAATTCGCTTGCAACAAAGATATTATCTAAATCCTTTATGTGTTTGATTACGACATCTTTATCAATTGATTTTATCGGTTCAGAGTCAATTATAAAATCTATTTCATGATTAGATAGTTTTTCTAAAAGCGCTGATGTTCCTAGACTTATTATCGTTATTTCAATATTGGGATAGTCTTTATGAAAGGCATCAATGGCATCAAATAGATAAAAGGTTGCTATATGAGATGGTATTCCTATAGACATTTTCCCCTTATTCAAGGTATCATCTTCAAACATTGTTCGTTCAGCAACCATTAGAGAATTATAACTTTGCTCAACATAAAAGAGCAATTCTTTTCCTTTTTCTGTCAATTGAATACCTTTTTTGGTGCGAAAGAACAATTGCGTGTTCAATTGGTCTTCTAAATTTTTAATACTTCTACTTATTGCAGGTTGAGAAGTATAATTCATGACTGCTGCCTTTGATATACTTCCATATGTTGCAACATCATAAAAGGTCTTATAGAGATTAAAGTTAATATTGGATTTATACATGTTTCTCACCTACATTTTTTATTATATCAAAAAAAACCACTATTTAGTAGTGGTCTTCTTAGTTGTCGTTTTTTTAGCTGCATTCTTTTTTGGAGTCTCTGTTTTTTTGCTTGTCTTTTTTGCGGCATTTTTCTTTTCGACTAATTCCTTTTTTAATTTAGCAATTTGTTCTTCACTCTCTTTAGCCTTCATGTCAGATAGTTTTTTATCATATAGGACATTTTCTTCAGCTAATTCATATCCTTTTTCAAATGTAAGTTTTAAAATATATGTAGCCATTATGAAGGCAATTCCCGATACATTGATATCAGCAAGTTGGAAGATGTGAGATGTTTCAACAATAACATAGATAATTACAGGTTGCGCAAAGGCAAAAATACAGGTTAATGGTAAGGCATCATTTAAGATTTTAACATTTTCCTTTGTATACATTTCTCCAGTGATAATAGATTTAAAAATCTTTTGAAACTTACCAACGATATTATAGGCAAGTCCATAGGTAATAGAAGATGCTAGTCCGTATCCTAATCCAGCCATAATAACGCGAACTTTTCCAAGTTTATTAATATATTCGAGTATTTGAAATTTATTTAAATAAGAAAGATATCCCATCATAGTAACAATTAAATCATTTGGCATATTGTCACCTTTCATAATAAGCATTATCAAAAGCCCGATAGTAAGTCCAACATTTAAAACAAATAATATTAAACATAACCATTTAAATATCGAAATTATTACGCTTATAAACGTTCCAAGAATTCTTTTATCATCAATTTCTTCACTTTTCATTTTTATCCCATCCTATTCTAATAACATAATAACATAATTGTAATTCAAAGGAAATAGATTTTTGATTAATTTAGGCATATATGTTATAATATCAGACAAATTTTAGGGGTGGCTTATGGATAATAAATTTATGAAAAAGTTGGATAATGCCGATTATGTCTATTTAAGATTAGATGTACTTAGATCTATTCTAGATAGAGATGATGCAAAAGAAATAGTCAAAGAAATATTTCCCGCTTTGACAAAGAGAGATTATTTGGCAAGTATTTCCCCTTACTTATTAGAATTTTTAATAATCAACAGAGAATATTTTAGTGATGAGATTCTTTATCTTCTTAAGGGGGATTATGTCAGTAAAAGAGATTTAACAACGCATAATATTGAAGCAATTATTGATGGTGTTCCTGAAGCGATAGATGTCATAGTAGAACAATTTAATGATATTTATTTAGATAATAGTCGATTTGATACTTTTAATTTGAAGAGTCAAACATTAATAAGTTCTTTAACGACTTATATTATTAATAATAGGTCAGATCTATTTGAAACTTTTATGAAGGCAGTAATCCATATTGGAATACCCGAAACTATCCAAAGATTTTTTGTAGTATTAGTTAGTAATGATCAAAATTTTGATTATAATTTAATTTTGAGAGCCTTAAGAAATTGTAAAAAGAATGAAGCCGATAAGAATTTTTCGAATCTCCCCTATATTTTAGTAGATTATGTTCATTGGAGTGATGATTTAAAAGAATTTCTAACGATGAATTTCGAAGAATTATTTGCCTATGAAAAAGATAAGAAAGTTAAATTCTTATTTGCCATGAGAAATCTTATACCAAAAGACGTTTTAGCTAAATACAGTTATCTATTAAAAATATCTTATGCCAGTGTATATCGTGAAGATAATGAAGCTTTGAATATTTTACTTGAACATGGTGAGGAAGGATTTATTAAAGATTATATAGGCACTAATGAGGTTACAATATTTAATGAGAGAATGGGTTCTACTTCAGAGGTGTTTAAAATTGGCGAAAAAGGTATCCTAAAACTAGAACAAGAGAAATATGATAAAGAATCAGAAAAAGAGCATTTCTTACTTGCTCCAACCCAGTTTTTAGTTATAAGTGACGATAAGGAGAAAGAGATTCTCTATGTAGAAAAACAGAAGTTACATTTACAGGTCCATAATGGAGTCCCTCTTAATAAAGAAGATTTAGATAATTTTTTCGAAGAGTTAGATAAATGTGGCTTAGAAATAAATGATCCTCATTGTATTGCCCGAGAATTTGATAACTTTGGCTTTTTAGACGACTACCATGAAGCAACTTTGGTGGGAGTAAATAGTCATGAAGAATTACCTGAATGGTTTAAAAAGCGTCCAGTAGTTCTATTTGATATCGATATGGTTCGCAAGAAAAAGGGATATGAAAAGAGAAAACTTGTTTAGTTTCCTCTTTTTTATTCACTTTTCATTTCAAATAATATATCACGAAGTTCCATTGCTCTTTCAAAGTCAAGATTAGCTGCTGCTTCTTTCATCTCAGATTCGATAGTAAGCATAATTGACTCTTTTTCTTTTTTACTCATCTTTGGTTTTTCAGCAACTTTTTCTTCGGCTTCATTGCTTATTATATCGCGGATTTCTTTAATAATTGTCTTAGGTACTATACCATGTTCTTGATTGAATTTTTCTTGTATCTCACGACGTCTTTTGGTCTCTTTAATAGATTTGTTCATGGCATCGCTCATAATATCGGCATACATGATAACATGTCCACTGGCATTTCTTGCACATCTACCAATTATCTGAATTAAAGATCTATCACTTCTTAAGAACCCCTGTTTATCGGCATCCATAATGGCAATTAAAGATACTTCTGGCAAATCAATTCCTTCGCGAAGTAAATTAATACCAACTAAGACATCATGTTTACCTAGTCTTAATTCACGAATGATTTTTAGTCTTTCCAAAGTTTTAACTTCACTATGTAAATAGGCAACTTTAATTCCAACATTCTTTAAGTATGAAGTTAATTCTTCGGCCATACGAATAGTTAGGGTTGTTACAAGGACACGCTCATTTTTAGCTATACGCTCATTTATTTCTGCTATTAAGTCATCTATTTGACCTTCTGTTTTCTTAACTTCAATTGTTGGATCTAATAAACCTGTTGGTCTAATAATCTGTTCAGTATATTTATTATTAACAAGTTCTAATTCGTAATCGCCAGGAGTGGCGGAGACATAAATGGCTTGATTTATCTTATCTTGAAATTCCTCAAACTTTAAGGGACGATTGTCCAAAGCACTTGGAAGACGAAAGCCATAATCGACAAGCGTTTGCTTACGCATCCTATCGCCGTTATACATACCTCTTACTTGGGGAAGAGTAACATGAGATTCATCAACAACAAGTAAAAAGTCTTTGGGGAAAAAGTCAATTAAAGTCGATGGAGTCTCTCCTTCTCCTCGCAAAGCTAAGTGACGAGAATAGTTTTCAACGCCATGACAGAATCCTGTTTCGCGAAGCATTTCCAAATCATATTCACATCTCTCTCTTAGTCTTTGTTCTTCAAGTAATTTGTTGTTATCTAATAATTCCTTTTGACGCGTGTGAAGTTCATCCTCAATACGGCGACATGCCTCCTCCAATTTGTCTTTGTTTGTAACAAAGTGCGTGGCAGGAAATATCGTTATACTTTTTTTATTTTGAACGATTGTACCAGTTAAAATATCAAATTCACTTAGACGATCTACTTCGTCACCAAATAATTCAATGCGGATACCATTTTTCTTTTCGGCAATCGGAACAATATCAATGATATCGCCATTAACTCTAAAAGTTCCACGATGGAAATCCATTTGATTGCGTTCATAATTCATATCAATTAAACGATTTAATATGTCATTTCTCTTATATGTATCTCCGACATTGACAATAAGCATATGCTCAGCATAGTCCTCGGGATCTCCAATACCATAAATGCAAGACACACTAGAAACTACAATAGTATCACGATGGGTTAAAAGTGAAGACGTTGCAGCATGTCTTAGTTCATCAATCTCATCATTAATGGAAGCATCTTTTTCAATATAAGTATCACTTGAAGGAACATAGGCCTCTGGCTGATAATAATCATAATATGAGACAAAATACTCAACACTGTTCTCTTAATTCCGAGTATAATTGTCCAGCTAAAGTTTTATTATGAGCAAGAACAAGCGTTGGTTTGTTGACACGAGCAATTACATTAGCAATAGTAAAAGTCTTACCCGTTCCCGTTGCTCCTAGTAATACTTGATCTCTCTTTCCCTCTTCGATGCCTTTAACTAAAGAGTCAATGGCTTCTGGCTGATCTCCCGATGGTTGATATTTCGAAATAAGTTCAAACATTTTGTCTCCTCCATTCATTATTATTATCCCACTCTTACAAAATTATAGCATAACTATTAATATTTAGAGTTACTATAATTCTATTATCTTATCAACAAATTCTAAAGCAGTTGGATCATTTTCGGCAATTAATACAGTATTATTATTTTTAACAAGATTGTCAAACATTATCATTACTTTGCTAATATTTATCGTTCCCAAGCCTCTTACAGGGTTATCAAAAATATAAACGCTTCTATCTCCTAATTTTTTACATAGCAATTTTGCTAATTTAATTCTTTGACATTCTCCTCCAGATAAGGTATAAGATGGCTGACTTAATTTTAGATAATCTAAACCTATATCATTGAGATGAATTAATCTTCTTGTTATTAAATTATCATTAGCATATATATTCAAAGCCTCTTTAACAGTAATATTCATATCTTTATCTTTAAAAAATTTGCTTATGCCATAATAAGTAGCAACAGTAGATTTAGAGTTTTTAGTTACAGGAGATGCGTCAATAATATGGGGTCTCCTTATATAATTTTTATTTTTTACTTCAATAAGACCTTTTCTTCTCTCACTTGCTCCAACGGATTTATCTAAAGACCTAAATATGGCATCTAAATATGTGCTTTTTCCACTTTTACTTGGTCCTGTTATGGCAGTTATGGTATTGAGAGTTATCTCAACTTTATAATCATTTATCCCAGCAAATTCACGATAAAGTGCGGTTATCCTTTTATTCGATATATTCTTTTTTCTTGTAATATCAATTTTAGGTAAAGTGTTTAAATATTCAACTCCCGTTAATTTATTTATCAACTCTCCACCATTAGGTCCTGATTCGGGTCCAAACACGAAAATAGTATCGGCAAATTCGAATATTTCACTTCGATGTTCCACGACAACAACAGCATTTTTATCGGCTAATTTTTTTATTATTTTTGAAAATTTTATAGCTTCCTCACGCGTTGTTCCTGCCAAGGGTTCGTCGATTATAATAAGAGAGTTTTCCACATCAGATATCTTTAAAATGGCATCTAATTTTTCTCCAGTACTAGATATTCTTTGGGAGATTGATTTTATAGATTCCGGATAATTTATTATTTCACATTTTTCCTTTTTAATTAAAGTATCAAAAGCAAAAGAACTTTTTCCAGATCCACTTGGTCCGACTAAAATAGTTAATTTATTGAATTCTATTTCAGCATTGATATTTTTTAAATTATTAACATGAGCATTTTTTATAATAATATTGTTCATAATTGTTCTCCCTTTTTATAAATAACTTCTATTAATATATGATAATACCATTTTATCCTTTATTTTACAAGATATTGCTCAACTTTAACTTTAGACATCTTATTTTTAATATTGCCATTAGGCAACTTGAATAACAAAACTCAACTATGATATACTTAACTATAGTAAGGAAGATCGATATGGATGAAACAAAAAAAATGAAAAAGAGCACAATGATAATATTATTATTATCGGCAATTATTGTTATTTTACTAGGATATATATTAGTAGATAAATTAATTATTGAGAAAGAAGATACAAAAGTTAATAATAATTCTACACCAACTACAAGTACAACAATATCTACAACAATATCTACAACAAATTCTACTACGACAAGCACAACCACTAAAGCGATTGTTAATGATTCGCTTACTGCAAGAGAACTTATATCTAAACTAAAAGATTATTCTAAAGTAAATAACCTTTGTGATGCTTCAAATATAAAAGAATGGAATATTACTAATGTTACTTATTTTGGATACTATAAAAATAAAGTTGACGAGAAAATATATATTTTATCAGGAAAGTATACTTGTAAAGATCAGTCATTAGATTGTGTCTATATGGAACAAGATAATGGTGACAACAGTTATATAGGAGTAATAAAACTAAAAGATAAAAATATTATAGAGAAGCTCCCACCAACATTTGATGCGCAAGTAAAAGCTCTAGAGAAAGATGAGTTTGTGGTAATTGAACAAAAAATAGAATAATTAATAAACTTTATATATTATTGAGCATTAAAAATTCAATGATTTTATTGAATTTTTTTGTTGCAATAAAAAAGTTAATAGTACTTTATCAACTTCTACTCTTCCCCATTTAATGTAATATACATATGTTTAAGAAACAAGTTTTTTTACAAAACTTTCTGTAGAAAGTACTAAAGTGTGCTATAATAAAAAGCATTTAAAGGAGAGCAATTATGGCAAAGATGAAGGTAGTAAAATCAGAAGATGATATCATTAAAGATTTAAAAGATTATATAGAAAGTAGGAAGCGCAATCGTCCTTCAGTATTAGCATCTTTAAAAAGGGAAGCAAGGACAAAAAACATTTGCGATTTAGTTTTTTCTAATCCTGAAACGTTTAAATTTTCATCAGAGATAAAGCACGTTCCCATGAATAATCTAACTGAGGAAATATTAATAAAATTTGTTTTGGCTGATCCGGAAAATATCAAATTATTAAGTGATGACATGATTAGCATTCCTGTAATGGTAGCTTTTGAATTTGCCAGAAGAAGATTTGAACATCTATCTTCTTTAGAATGGGGAGAATATGCTGTAAGATTTAAGATACCTCCAAAGATATATGATGTTAGAGATAGTATTGTTAATTTGTGCGATGAACTTGTTTTAAAATATAATGATAATGATACACTTAGAGATTATGAATTATATGTCAATAAAGTTGGAAAGCATATATTGGAATTTTTTAAAATGAAAGAAATAGGAGAATTACCGAAAATTGAACGAGTAAAGGTTAAATATGGATCAGTAGATGTTAATACAGATAAGCGCGTTTTGGTGCTTATTTCTGGAGAAGCTGATTCAGGCAAAACGACTTTTGGTCATATGCTAAGTTATAGAATAAATAACTCTGTTGCTTTTGACTCTGATGAACTTGCAAAAAGAGGCAGAGATTTAGAACCCTTAAAAAATCTTATCAATCCTAAAACTCATGTAGTAATTTTTTCTGATCCCAATGCTAACACTTTCTTTTCTGATGAAGATATGAAAGATTTTCATGTAGTTAATATCGTTATAGTGCCATCTTCTATTGAAAAAATGTATCGTAGATCAAAAGAAAAACAAGTGGCAACTTATGATGAATATGTCGCTTGGGAAGTGAAAAACCCCTTTGGAGAGGGAATTTATCGAGATATAACTGTAACGAATGAATACGATGAGCGCCTTTGGTTGGAAGTAGATAGAACTTTAGAGGATATGGCTTTACTTTTAGATTTTGATCTGCCATCCACTTCTGATGTAAAAAAATTAGAAAAATAATTTTTTGTAACATTTTCTTTTTTTGAAAGTATATATAATGAACGAGGAAAATTTATGAAAAGAGAATTTGAAGAAATATACTCAAAATATTATAAGAGCATTTATTGTTATCTATTATCCATGATTAAAGATAGTTATATTGCCGAAGAAATAACACAGGAAACATTCTATAAGGCCTTAAAAAATATAAATAAATATGATGAAAAGTATAAAATGTTTACTTGGCTATGTAATATTGGCAAAAATACCTATTATAGTATGTATAAAAAGACTAAGAGATTTGAAAAATTGGATGATGATTCTGTAGATGATGAAAAAGAAATTATAGAAAGAATTATAGATAATGAGACAAATGAGGAATTACTTAAAATAGTTCATAATTTAGAAGAACCCTTTAAAGAAGTATTTACCTTACGGGTTTATGGAAATCTGTCATTCAAACAAATTGGTTCTCTTTTTGACAAAACAGAGAGCTGGGCAAGAGTAACTTTCTATCGTTCAAAAATAAAAATAAAGGAGAAATTATAATGAAAAAGAATTGTGATGTAATTAAGGATTTGTTGCCACTATATATTGATGATGCTTGTTCCGAAAATTCCAAAGAATTGATTTTAAAACATTTAAAAACTTGTCATGATTGTCAAAATTATTTAGACAGCATAAAAATGAATGTCGGTGAAACAAACACAATTGAAATAAAAGCATTCAAAAAATTTAATAAAAAGATTATTTTAAAATTGGCAGTAATTATTATTATATTTTGCGCATTGATACTAGCATTATTATGGGGCATAAACAACTACAAATTTAGCATGAAATATGATAAAGATATGTCTTTTTATTCGGGTGGCAATGGAAATAGATGGAATCTTGTTTTTAATTATACACATGATGGCTATCCTTATGCTGACTTTGTAAAAATGAATGAAAATGGTGAGACAATTTATGTGATATTTGTAACATGGAAATCAACCTTACATGAATATTTTAGCAATATAAATATTGGATCTGCCCCAGATATGGATTACGGAAGTATGAATATAGATAATGATATAATTAGAGTTTATTATACCCAAGATGATGTTCATAAGGTTAAAGAAGCTTCAAAAGAAGAATTAGATAAAATGATAAAAAATTCAGTGTATGTATTTAACAATGATAAAAAGACTACTAATATGCAATGTAAATTAGGCAATGAGGATTATAATTATACTATGACCTATTATGATTTGAATGGCCTAATACTTGAAAGCTTTGGGGATAATACCATTCCAAGTAAATTAAAACTCGATGACTACGCAAGTAAATATGGAAAAGAAACAAAATTTGAAAATCTAGCACACTCGAATGAGAACGCACATGATGTACTTGATAAAATCGAGAAGTATATAAGGAAAAATGGTGGCAATTGCTCGAGAAAAGATAATTAAAATTCAAAAAGTCAGGAAAATAACTCCTGACTCATTTTTTGTAAACTATTAATGATAATCTTTCTAAGTATTCTTTTTTATTTGCTACTCTCCCCCATTTAATATTTTCTCAGTTGTTGTATTAAATATAGTCGCTAGGATATTTAATAATAAATTATCGGGAATAGATTTGCCACTTTCCCATTTTAAAATTAGTTTATCATTGGTATTTAGTAATTTAGCTAAATTTTTAGAAGATAGTCCCATTTCTTCTCTCTTTTTAATTATAAACTTTCCGATTTTATTTGTATTCATTTTTATCACCTATAATATTTTACCAAGACTTTTTTACAATTAAGTATTATTTCTAACACGCAAATATCGTATTTCCCCCAACAGCATTTTTTTACTTAAAACATAATGAAATAATTATATTGGTGAAGTAAAATTGATAGTAGCAAATTTAAGAAATAGTCGACTTGTACTTGGACTTACACAAAAAGATGTTGCTAAGGATTTGAATGTCGATGATTCTACAGTATCTGGATGGGAATGCGGTAAAGATACAATTCCTATGGAAAGAATAATTCAATATGCTAGGACGTATAATTTTAGTTTGGATTATTTATTTGGACTTACTGATAAAAGAGAAAAAATTATGGATATTGCTTTGGATTTAGAACTGATTGCTATGAATTTAAAGACTTTGAGAAAAGAGAAAAATATCACACAGAAGGATGTAGCTACTATTATTAATACTTCTCAATCGGCTTATTCCCAGTATGAAAAAGCTAATATTTTAATTAATACTTCATTTTTATATAATTTGGTAACCTATTATAAAATTGAGTCTATTGATGAATTTTTAACCAAACCAATAGAAAAATAATTTTGCTCCTCCAATAAAAAAGTGGAGCATTTTTTTATGTCCACTTTTTTGGTTACTTTTTAAATTGTGAATTATATAAATCGGAATAGAAGCCTTTTTTCTTCATTAATTCCTTATGGCTGCCCATTTCAATAATATTACCATCTTTCATGACAAGAATCATATCGGCATTTTTGATAGTAGAAAGACGGTGCGCAATGATAAATGAGGTTCTTCCAACTGTTAACTTGTCCATAGCTTTTTGAACTAATTCCTCAGTACGAGTATCGACATTTGATGTTGCTTCATCGAGAATTAAGAAAGGCGCATCTTCAATCATACCGCGAGCAATTGTTAATAATTGCTTCTGTCCTTGACTTATCGATTCATTGTCTTCAATCATAGCATCAAGTCCACCTGGAAGCGTTTTGACGAAATGATCAACACCAACAGTTTTTAACGCATTCCATATTTCCTCATCAGTAACATCGGGTTTATTGAATTTAATATTCTCGCGAATGGTTCCTTCAAATAACCACGTATCTTGAAGAACCATGATAAATAACTCATGAATATTTTCTCTGGTTAATTTCTTTGTAGATACTCCATCTATTAAAATATCTCCATCATTTATTTCATAGAATTTCATAAGTAGATTTACCATAGTTGTTTTTCCAGCACCTGTTGGTCCAACAATGGCAATTTTCTTACCACTCTTTGCTTCGGCCGAGAAATCATTAATAATAATACGCGAATCATTATATCCGAATTTAACATTTTTGAATTCAATATTTCCCTTAACTTTTTCTCTATCTAGTTTGACCTTTTTATCGTCTTCATTAGGCATTTCTTTTTCATCTATAAACTCAAATACTCTTTCACCAGCTGCTACCGATGATTGCAAGTTGGACATAGCTTGAGCAATTTGAGAAAGTGGATTAGTAAATAATCTAATATAAATCATAAAGGCAACAATTACACCAAAGGAAATATTATTATTCATAACTAATAAGGCACCGGCAATACAAACGGCAACGTAGCCGAAGTTTCCAACAAAGCCCATGATGGGTTGCATAAGTCCTGAAAGGAAAGCACTCTTGCGATTACAATAGTACAATTTTTCATTAATTTCATCGAAATCTTTGATGGCTTTTTCTGTTCCATTGTAAGATTTTACAATATTGTGACCACTGTAGATTTCTTCAATATATCCATTCATATTTCCTAGTTCTGCCTGTCTTTGATTGAAGTATTTTTGCGATTTACCAAGAATAAGGAACATCAAAATAAAGCCAAATATTGACGATATTATAGCAGTTAAAGCCATAATATAATTTGTAACAAACATCATTATTAGAGATCCCACAAATAGAGTTATGCTTGTAACAAGAGTTGCTAAACTCTGATTCATCTGCATTCCAATTGTATCAACGTCATTAGTGACAATTGATAAGACGTTTCCTGTCTCATGAGTATCAAAATATGATAACGGCAATTTATTAATCTTTGTCGTTATAGTTCTCCTTAGATATCTGGCAAAGTTATTAGATACTGTAGCCATTGTATATGACTGAATGAAACTAAATATGGCAGATACTAAGTATATTATTACTAGAAGTATTCCAATATTTTTTATTTTCTCCATATCAATAGAAGGCTTTATTATCTCATAAATAGATTTAGGCAAATCATCTATTAATTTTAGCATTTCTTCAGTTTGGGTATAATCTTCGACATTAGATGACAATTTAACAAAAGACATTTGATCATCTGATGTTATATTTTTTCCTTCAAATGAGAAATCACTGAAGAAATAAATAAGGATATTATCAGGTAGATTGGATAACAATTTTTGTGGTTCTTCACTTGTTCCCATTTGAGATAGAGTATTATTAAGATTATATTTATCCTCTTCACTTATATTGGGATTTGCCATTATAGAAGCAACTGTTTTTTTCATATTATCTTCTTTGAATGATTCCCCTATTTTTTCACCAATGGTTTCTAATTTTTCGAGTTTAGGAACCATACCAGCAGTTATTGTATCTGTTAAATCAGAAAGGATATTGGGCGAGATTATCGAAAGAATGGAACTTACAGCAGCTAAAATAAGAGCAATTATTAGCAAGTAACGCCATTTATTAAGACTGTTAAATAATCTTTTTATGGAACCTTTAAAATTTTTAGACTTTTCGTTTGGTCTTCTAACTGGTCTAGGCATTTTCTAATTCCTCCTTTGAAAGCTGAGAAAGGGCAATTTCTTTGTAAACTGCACATTTTTTTAATAATTCTTTATGTGTTCCAATTCCCACACATTTTCCCTTATCTAAAACAACTATTTTATCGGCATTCATAATTGTACCAATTCTTTGAGCAACAATCATACTAGTAGAATCCTTGGTGTGTTTTTTAAGTTCTCTTCTTAAAGTGGCATCAGTTTGGTAATCAAGGGCCGAGAAGGAATCATCAAATATATAGATTTCCGGATCTCTAGCAATTGCACGAGCGATGGATAATCTTTGCTTTTGTCCACCAGAGACATTAGTTCCTCCTCTAGCAATATGAGAATCATATTTTTTATCCATCTTCAGTACAAATTCCTCACCTTGGGCAACTTTAATGGCTTCTTCAATTACCTCTTGGGTTTTCTTATTATTACTTTTTCCATAGGCAACATTTTCCTTTATTGAGCTTGTAAACATAAAGGCTTTTTGAGAAACATATCCAAGCTTATTGTATAAGTTCTCGAAGTCATATTCTTTGACATTTACACCATCAACTAATACTTCACCATCAGTGGCATCATAAAATCTAGGAACTAAATTGATTAAAGTTGATTTACCTGAGCCAGTGGATCCAATAAAGGCAATTGTCTCTCCCTTATTTACCTTAAAGGAAATATTTTTTAGCAAGTATTCATCGGCATCAGGATATTTAAATGAAACATTCTTAAATTCAACCGTGCCTATTTCCTTTGTATTTCCTTTAAAATCTCCATTTTTCAAAGATTCTTCAGTTTCCAAAATCTCATTAATACGTCTTGCTGATACTTGAGCACGAGGCCACATCATGAATATCATAGCAAGCATTAAGAAAGACATTATAACTTGCATACCATAACTAGTAAAGACAACCATATCACTGAATAGAGTTATCTTCATTTGCATACCAGCCTTTTCGATTAGGAATGCTCCTATAAAATATATTCCTAAAGAAAGGGAATGCATAATTAAATTCATAATAGGATTTAATATAGAAAAGCATCTTTGATTAAATAACTGAGTATTCGTCAAGGTGTTATTGACTTCTTCAAAACGATTTTCTTGAAATTCTTCAGCATTAAAGGCACGAATTACTCTTATACCTGTTAAGTTTTCACGAGTAACACTGTTAACTTTATCAATTAATTTCTGAACACGTTCAAATCTTGGCAAAACAATGATCATAAGGATGCCAATAGTAAGTAATAGGACGCCTACTAAAACGGCTGTTAATATACTCCACTCTAAGCTTTTGTTGACAATCTTTAAAACTGCCCAAACAGCCATGATTGGGGCTTTACACAACATTTGTAGTCCCATGGCGATAATCATCTCAATTTGTGTTACATCATTGGTAGTTCGCGTTATTAAACTGCTAGTTGAAAAATTCTTGATTTCTGCCATGCCAAATTTTTCGACTTTGACAAATATTTTTTTTCGCAAAGTTTTAGTAAAGCTTGCAGATAAACGACTTGCTAGAAAACCCACAAGAACGGCGGTTGCAAGACTACCAAAGGCACAGGCAAGCATGAAGCCACCTTGTACTAATATCTCACTTAATGTACTTCCTTCAGTTTGAATAAGTCTTGTAATCTCACTCATGTAATCGGGTAATTTTAAATCTAAAAACACCTGAAATACGACAAAGGATATGCATATTATTACTAGTAAGATATCTTTTTTAGTAAAATTTTTAAATAATTTAAACATTTTCTTCCTCCTTGATATTTTCCTTCATTTTCTTCAGAACATTAATAAATATGTTTAACTCTTCATCCGATATATTTTTTATTAATTCATTATTTAAAGTTTCTAATGATATAATCATCTGATCCATTCTTTTTATAGCTTGTTCGGTATAAGTTAAAATCTTTTTTCTTCCATCTTCTTTACTTTCCTTAATGATAATATTGCCATTGTTTTCCATTTTAGTTAAAGCTTCACTTATCGCAACTTTGGAAATATGGAGTTCTCTAACTAAATCTTTAGGAGATATGGTTAAATCTTTGTGACTATAAAGATACATAAAGATACGAACTTGAAGAGGACTTGGTGGATTATTTATTTGAGCTTCTTTTCCGATTAAAAACATTTTCTTTTTAATAGAAATATCTAAATCTCTTATATAATTTAAAACACCTTTATCCATAAACATACCTTCTTACTTATTAATGCACTTATTCATTATATAGCAACCCAAAATAAAAGTAAAGTACTTAACTTTTTTTTAATACTTCACTAATTATTTTATTAATATACTTTTTAAAATATTAATTATTATATTTTTTAATAACTGTACAATTGCTATTATCTGATATCCCTAAAGTTACTGGGGCATCATCAATAAATGTCCCCGCAAGATTACATCCTCGGAAATCGCTAAAAGCGGAAAAAATATTATCGCTTGGAGACGCTGTTACGAAGCGACAATTGCTCAAATCTTTATTGTATACAGTTTGGGGATTGATTTTAGCATTGGTATGAGAAAAGTCAAGACCAGCAATATAAACATTATCAAAAAAAGTTTGAGACAAGTCAATATATCTAAGATATGGTTGAAAGCATTCTTTTATACAAGTTACACCATCTATTTTTTCAAACAAATTTTTTTCGGGTATAGATACTCTTTTTACAATATTAGTTAGGTCTCCCAATTGCTCTTGTAAGGCTATCATCTCCAAGAGTTTTTGTTGAATCTGTTTTTCTACACCTTGGATTTCTTCCATCTTTTTAACTTCAGAATGTACCTTGTCACATAGGAGATTTTCTCCGTTTGTAAGAGTACTTTTTAGGGCTTGATATTCTTCGTAATGATTATTGGGGATACGCGAAAACTTATCAATCATTTCGTAGAACGTTCCATCGGCAAAAATTCTCTCTTCATTATCATCTTTATCGAAAAAATTATCTATGTCCGTACTTCTATAAAATTTTATTTTATTTCGTCCTTTTCTATTCTTTAATAAAAAATATGTTCCTCCAAAAAAGTCATAGCACCAAAAGATATTTTTTACTAATGGAATTTCTTTAGTTTTACACTTTTCAACTATATCTTTGTAGTAGTTAAAAAGACTTTCTAATTGAGACTTTTTTGAATTTATTTTATTTAAGACATTTTCATCAAGAGATGGACTATGTGAAACTACACGATCAGAAAATAACATATATTCATCGTTGGGATTTTTACAATTATAAAAATATATGAAGCTGTTGCCAGACTTGTTCTTATCTATTTTAACTTCTAAACCGAAATCTAAAAAAATAGAGTTTAATAAGTAATCGAGACGATTTTCTAAAAATTGTAAAAAATCTCTTACTTCGTATTGAAAATAAAAAACACTTTTATCTTTATAATTGCGATTTTTTTGCCATCTTATATTATGTGATAAATATTCCTTTGCAAAAAAAGATTTTATTTTATTCATAAATATTCCCCTTTGTGTGGGATTTATTATACTATAAGAGAAATTTAATTGCAAATGTTTTGATTATACTTTTTTCACAAAAATTTCACATTTTTTTTACTTATCTCTTTCATTTTTGTTAGAGTTTTGGTATATTATTTTTATGAAAGGATGTGTGAAATGAAAAAAGGTATACTTGTTGTGAAGTTGTCAACAAAAAGTGGACACTAAAAAAGTATTATTTAAAGCCTAGTTG
>ERZ777305.959-NODE-959-length-41503-cov-3.990180_pt1 | contig 41503 bp, 31 predicted proteins | sample MGYA00374965_ERZ777305 | MGnify/ENA primary metagenome ERZ777305 (study PRJEB29328, sample SAMD00013331) | mouse gut metagenome | study: EMG produced TPA metagenomics assembly of the Metagenome analysis of fecal microbiota from mouse which was promoted... | reverse complement strand
TCCTTTCATATTTTTGGCTTAAGGGGCTTGACTTTTTATTTGCAGGCTTTTTTGTTCATACGCAGCAATAAAAACAGCAGATATGGCGCGCCCAGTATACCGGTTATCACGCCCACCGGATAGCGGGCGGGGAAGGCATATTGTCCGCAGAGGTCGGCGGCAAGCACCAGCACCGCGCCCACAAGGGCAGAAGAAACCATGTTGCCTTTCCCTCCGCCGGTAAGGCGGTCAGCAATAGGCCCAGATAAGAACGCCACTGAGGCGATGGGCCCTGTGGAAGCTGTGGCAAAGGCTGTCAGGCACAGGGCGCACAGGATGAGCAGCAGGCGTGTCCGGCTGGGATGTGCGCCCAGGGTCTGGGCGTATTCCTCGCCCATCTGCATCACGGAGAGGTGCTGGTTCAGCAGCATAATCCCGCCGCCAGCAATTGCCAGCACCCCGATGAGCAGGGGCACATTTTCCATTTTGACCCCGTTTAAGCTCCCGCTGAGCCACCGCATGGCGCTGGGTACATCGTACTCCGAGGCTTTCAGCAGGGTCCAAGAGATGACCGCGTTGAGGAACGCCTGCATCCCGATGCCCACTAAAATCAACCGTCCGTTGGAGAAACCCGCACCCTGGGAAAAGAACCAGATTGCTCCTGCCACCACGATGCCAGAAACCACGGCGGAAACAGACACCAGCGCACCGCTCCAGCCCAATACCAAAATGGCGAACACCGCCGCTACGCTGGCCCCGGAGGTTACGCCGATGATATCCGGACTGGCCAGGGGATTTCGCAGCAGCTTCTGGAAGGTGTTGCCTGCCATGCCAAAGCACAGCCCGGCCAGCAGTCCCGTAAGCACCCGGGGCAGGCGCAGGGCCTTGATGGTGAAAGTCGCGCCCTTGACCGATTCACCGTTCAGGACGCGGAAGATGGTCTGGGGGCTGTAGAAGGTCTGACCGAAAACCATGCCGAAGCAGACCAGCCCCGCCGCCAGCACAGCCAGCGCCGCGCACACAGTAATATAGCGCCTGCGTCTTTTTTGAAAACCCAAAAAGATAGGGGTCTGCTGATTATTCATAGGGCACGCACCTTGACCTTTCTCACAATGAAGATGAACACCGGCGCGCCCAGCAGGGCCGTAATAATGCCCACTTCAACCTCCCCGGCACCGCCCAGCACACGGCCCAGCACATCGGCGGCCAGCAGCAGGCCTCCGCCGCCCAAGGCTGACATAGGCATTACCCAGCGCATATCCGGCCCAAGGAGCAGCCGCATAAAGTGGGGCACCATCAGCCCAACAAAGCCGATAGGCCCTGCCAGCGCCGTGACGGACGCACACAACAGCACACCGGTCAAAGCGCTTGTACCCCGCACCAGAGCCACATTCAGGCCCAGGCCTGTGGCGACCTCGTCCCCCAGGGCCAGGGTGTTCAGCGCCGGGGCCAGTAGCAGGCTGGCTATGAACCCCACGGCCAGGTAGGGCCACTGGGCGGCAATGTCTTCCCAAGTCACCCCGCCAATGCTGCCCGTTTGCCAGAAACGGAAGCGATCCATCACCTGGGTGTCAGGCAGCATTACCGTATTCACCAGGGACTGAAGTGCCGTGCTTGCCGCCGCCCCGGCTAAGGCAAGTTTAATGGGCGTAGCCCCGCCATGGCCTAAGGATGCCAGCCCGTAGACAGCAACGGCGGTCAGCGCGGCCCCGGCAAAGGCCAACCAGATGTATTGACTGTTGTTGCTGATGTGGAAAAACGCCATGCCGCTGACCACAAATAGAGAGGCCCCGGTGTTAATACCTAAAATACTGGGGTCAGCAATAGGGTTGCGGGTAAGGGCCTGCATCAGTGCGCCGGAGATGCCCAGGGCCGCCCCGGCGATCACCCCGAAAAGTGTGCGGGGGATGCGGGCCTGTACCACGCTGACCTCAAACTCCGGGCCGCTACCCAGCCCCAACGCCGCAAATATACTGTGGAGGCTGACGGGTTTGGCTCCATATGATACGGAGGCCACAGCGCACAGAATCAGGAAAACCAGCAGGGACAGCAGGCATAATGTGCGCCTCCTGATCATTTCACTGCCTCAGCTGCATCGTTCAGCAGTTTCAGATAGGTATCGATATTGTATGGGATGGACAACACACTGGGAGAGGCCCCGCCCGCAAGAGCGGAGGCGTCGTCAATGAAGGCCACCGCGCCGTTTTTGATTGCGGGGATCTGGCTCATAAGGGTGTCGGCCTGGATCGTCTCCAGATTGGCGGCGTCGCCGTAGACCACGATCATCTCCACATCGCTGAGCTGGTCTGCGTTTTCTCGACTGACATTTATGTAGAAATCGCTGGTAGTTTGGGCTAACTTACGGATGCTGTCCGGCAGTTCCAAGCCGAAATCGTTCAAGTAGTCGGCCCGGGAATCACCGGGAAGGTAGATAGAGAAGGTGCTCAGGTCATCAGGACTGATCCAGCAGAAGATGGCTTTTTTACCCGCCAGGGCCGGATATTCGGCTGCTTTCTCCGCAATCAGCTTTTCCGTGTCCTCTACCAGCTTTTTCCCTTCTTCTTCCATGCCAATGGCCTTGGAGGCAATGAGGGCAGAATCACGCCAACTGACTTGCCAAGGTTTTTCCGGGTAGGCCACAGTGGGGGCAATCTCGCTTAAGGTGTCATATTCCTCTTGGGTCATGCCTGAGTTCACAGCTAAGATCAAATCAGGCTCGGCATCGCTGATGGCCTCAAAATCAAAGCCGTCTGTGTCGTTGAAAACATGGGGGCTGTCTACGCCCAGGGACTGGAAAGCCTCGTCTGTCCAAGGATGGATTTTGTGCTCGGTTACAAGACCGTAGTTAGCTTCTGACACACCTACCGGGGTCACGCCCAGGGCCAGCGGCGCGGCGGAGTTTTCCCATGCGATGCTGACAACACGCTGAGGCTTGGACTCAATCACGGTCTCGCCATAGATGTGTGAAACCGTGATGGGGTATGCGACGCTTTCGGACTGCCCCTCGGAAGAAACTGTAGAGGCTGGCTCACTGGAGTTTGTTTCTGGAGTGGAGCTGCATCCAGTGAGGATGGCGGAGCAGAGAATCAGTACGGTCAGAAGAATGGGGATAAGTTTTCTCATGGTGGACGTCTCCTTTAGATATAATTTGATTAGCAGAAACTAACCTCACGATGCAATCCGCATTGAACCTCTATTAACACCTAACATCAAGTTAGCTGCGACTAATCTAAGCGAAATTATATCATCAAATGTAGGTATTGTCAATGCAGGCCGCAATGAATTTGAAACTTTGTAGAAACACGATAGATGGCACGGTAAACCATACTTTGATTTGTAGGTTTTGAATATCGGACATTCTGGGCTTGCAAAACGCACCCATCAAAGGCGGAACCGGCCTGCCGCGTGAACGGCTTCAAGGCCGGCTCCATCTATATTTACTCCCTTATTTCCCTGCTAAGACCAGTGCTCCGCCCAGCGCTTTGCACTGGGCCAGGGCGTCTTCGTCTGGCGCTTCGTTGCAGATGACCGGCTCGCAGGCCAATATAGCGCCGTTAGATTTGCAGGTATCGGTCCAGGTGCGCATCCACTCCCCATCCCCCCAGCCGTAGGAGCCGAACAGGGCGATGGGTTTGTCCTTCAGCTCCGGCTCACAGGCGGCGAACATGGGCGCGAACTCGCTCTCTTCCAACTCCTCTGAGCCCATGGATAGACAGCCGAAAGCGATGGCGTTAAAGGCGCCTGCCATGTCAACGTCAAATTTCCCAGCAGTGAACAGTGCGGCCTCGCCGCCCTGGGCCTGCACGCCCTCAGCAACGGCCTGGGCCATGGCCTCAGTGTTGCCGGTGCCGCTCCAATAAACTAAGATGACTTTCACTGTAGTACCTTCCCTGTTCGCTTTGATTGGCGAGGACCTCAAGGGGTATACCCATATATGATCAACCGACCCAAGGCTGACCCATTATTACCTCAGAATATATTATTTACAAAATAGATTGACTCGCTCGAAATCTCGCAACTCCCAAGCGCTCCCTTTCCCGCATGATAATGCTCTCAGGAATAGCTGGCAGCCACTTCCTGCTGAACATGGTACTGCCAAAATATGCGTCAAAGTTTGTGACCGGCAGCACGACCCATTCAGAATCCTCCGGCTTATTCGCTATGTAATACGCCAATAATATGCGGATAACTTCAGCCGGTACCTTCTCAGGCCGGAGTGCTTCCATTCGATTGAGAATATCGTCCGGCAAGTCAATGCTGTTGTTTCGCAGCGGCCCCAGTTCCAGAGCATCAGCCAGCACGTCATCAAACCTCAAAACCCACGCACCACTCGTACCCTGCGAAAAGATCGGCACTTGAAACTGCACAACCTTCTTTCGCCAAGCCGCATCAAATTCTTTATCTATGACATCTGCTTTGCCATACGCCGTCTTGCTCACCTTATCAGGATTGTTCTTCATAAAGCGTGCGATACCGTGAACATGGCGGCAAAACCAACCCATGCCATCTTCGTCCACCAACTCAAGAAACTCACCATGCAACTCCCTGAAATCACTTTTGAACTGCCACTCCTCTTTAGGGCTGGCTTTCTTTTTGTCCGGGACACTGCACCAGGCGCAGAGCGCCCGGCGAGCATAGTTAATTCTAGCTCTGAGATTCTCGTCCGCATCTGCAAACAGATATCCCCGGGCAAGAACCGTCAGTACCCGAGCCAGACCATTAAAATCAAGAATCATGTCCATCGTGAACCGCCCAATATAAGTCGTGTCACGCTTGCCGGCGGCTTTATAAACCGGCGGCTCAGTGTACGCCCGAAATTCAGCCAACTCATTCAGCATGGTTCTCCTCCTTGAGAACATTTTCTTCGATGTGGTCTATGAGCAAATTCCATAGCAAATCTCGCTTACCCAAGGCAACAAAGTACCGTACCGCCAAACGAGGCCTCACAATTATCTCCAGCATCTCTCGGCACTTAGCGGCGACTACCTCTCGGTAATCATGCCGCAAAGGTTGCTCAAGATACGCGTTCATCATATGCTGAAAAGCAATTGAATCAGTATCCCGCAAGTATTTCTTTCTGTCTGTAGCCTGGTTCTCATCATCGATATCACAAATCAAATCACCTAAAATACGATAGCCGCTATGTCTGAAATCCGAAAACAGCTCATGATAATTATCGAGTTCCGGCAGATGGCTTTCCAGAAAATCAAATCGTGACTCACTGTCCATAAAATGCCATCTGCTCTCTACAATTGCCGCACGGATTTCCGTAACCCGCTCCTCAGAAATATCCTGGAAAGCTACGTACAACTCGTCTGCATCGTAAATATCCTCCTGCCCCCGGCTGAACAAAATTCTCTCGATATCATTCTTCCTCTGCTTATTTTGCACCGGCACTCGGTAAGCACGTATGCGGGATAGGCAAGCCTCATAGTCACTCAAAAGTGCCGATACAGAAGAAAGGATTTGCGGGTCAAGGCTCTTTTTCCAATCACGCTCCCGTGCGAAAACAAAAAGTTCGCTATCTTTTGCAGGTTCAGGTTTCAACTTCGGTGTATTTTTCTTCAACTGATACGCCAAATACGGCAACCGCTCCAAGTTAGAGTCTACCTTTCTGCAGTCCGTCTTCTCAAAAAACGCCTTGTGCTTTTGCTCGAAGGTAGGCTCATACCATTTGCCGCGAGTTTCTGCCGAATCCAACAGCTTTTTGTATTGTAAGAACAGACTGCGGTTCACGACTTTCTTGTTCAGATACTCCGACAAGTCAGGCTTGACACCGCTCTTGGCTGAGTCGATTTCAAGGCCAGTTAGAATAGCCAGAATCTCCGTTTCTTCCCTGCAGCGCTGGCGTAAATCTGAGTCAGAATTTTCATTGTAAGCGATCACACTTCTATCCAGCGCGGCATTTGATATCTGCCCCACGCGAGATGAAAAGGTGTTGCGTACCGTTTCAAACCGGGCATACCAGTCGTTGGCATCACGAATCTGCGGCTCAACGGTGGGTATTTTCAAAAGAGGTATATTGCCATTGGTCTGTCTGGTAATGTCAGAGCTGTAATCTTGGTAGTTGCGTTTTACGCAGGTGTTCAAAATTGGATCGGAGATGGTCTTTATCATGTCACCATCGAAGTCGGCGCCACCCAAACGCTCAGCTGTCAACGTGTGAGAATCCACCATCACCACATCAGTGAGATGACCCAAATAATGCTTGCGCATCTGCTCCACATCGGTGTAACAATTTAGCTGAATTTCCTCGTTGCGGGCAATATGTGGATTACGGAGCAGAGTACATTCACGGCCATGTTCATAAGCTGCCTTCGGTGCATAGAAAGAATTATTTGCAAATTGATTGCCGATTGCCACCGCTAAGAAAGTTCGTTTTGCTTTATCTTTTGGGGTTCGTTTTGGGAGCAATGAAGTAAGAAGCTCCAGTAAATCACCAGACAAAAACCGATTATCTCCAGCAACTATAAGCTGTCCAATCGCATATTGATTCAGAACCTTCTCCGCCTTTGAATCCAACTCCTTTGTATACACAGGCTCGTTTATGAACAGAGAGTTCTTCTTCAAAACTCTTGCCATGAAGTACGCCTTGCTCTTTTTTGAGAACCATCTGCGTTCAAGCGCTGACAGAAAATATTGTTTGCGGAAATCGTCGTCCGCGCAGTAATTATAATAAGCAAGCTCCGTTTCTTTTGTCAGCCAGTGACGCTCATCATTTGCAGGAGTATCCTTCCACCCCAGTGACAAATTATTGGGACGAAATTCATCAGCAGTCATAGAAACAGTGTTCAAAAACTGGTAGTTCAGGGTGGTGAACTTCTCAGGCTTTTCCTTGCTGGTCTGCGTGATGTAAAGCGCATGGCGGTACTTCCGAAACGCTTTCCAGTAATCGCTCCAAGCCATATCATTTTCGGTCAGCCAACCGAATCCCTTAAACATCGACTTTGTCAAAATAATATCAACGTCACGGACGTTATGTTTCACACCCCATAGGTCTGTAATGGTGTCACAGCCCCCGCTGGTCAAAAAATCCTTGAAGTCAACCTGATGGAGCATACCTTTTACATATGGTAAGCGTATCTGAAACGACGTGTGGATATGCTTACCGCAGTAAACCTTATCAATGATTTCTGCGTACTGCTTTGAAATCAAGCCCTCGCCGTCAAATAGAGTTACTGGGATCTCCTCTCTCCGCTCTACCCGATGATACTTGCGGATGTTACCTGCGCTCCCATCGTCCTCAACCGTAATGACCGGTACATCATGGACAGTTACCTCGGGGTTATCAATTACAATCACCCGGTGGGGCCTGTCAATTTCAACACCGTCTATTCGAGTTCCACCGGAGAGCATCAGCCCATTGTAGGCATAAAGTTTGCTCAACTGGCACGACCCAATTTTCATATCCAGCATGATTCTCCGGCGCAGCGGCTCGTAAATGTCCTCCCGAACAAAAGAAAGCTGTGCCTTGCGGCTCATGCTGTTGGAGCGCTCGAATGCCAGATACCGACAGGGGCCAGCGCCAAAATCCAGCACAATGCCCTCAGGCCGGAACATACTCTCCGCTTTCTTCTGGTGAACGGCATGGCGGTTCAGCGCGGCGTTGCGGTCAAAGATGTTGCTGAAATCCACATAGCAGATTACGTCCGACAGGTTGCTGACCAATGTATCCACCGTTGGTATTTGATAGTTGTCTCCATGCAGGACGCACATAGCTTGAAAGAACAGCGCACAGTCTTGCTGCTCATGGAGCGAGGTTTGCACCTTGCATTTCTCCGTAGCCTTCGCGTTCAACGCAAAGGCATAGCCGCTCTCCGCATCTTCCTGCGCGTAGGCCATGAGAGCGCTGGCAGACAACGTATAGATTTTATACCTGACCTGCGGCATACCGTTCACCTCCCGCCAAAATTATACCAGGATCCTTTCCGATTTGCAATATGAATACTGCTCCCACTTTTTCAAGCTGGGAGCGTTTCTATTTTACCGAAAGGACTGATGTGTGTATGCCAAAACCCATCGAAAGACTTGCCGTCATTGACGGCGAAACCCTACAGGACATGAGGTTTCAGCCGGGCAAATTCTGCATTGATACGCTCCTGCCTCAAGGGATATCCATGCTAGGCGGCGCACCCAAGAACGGCAAATCCTGGATGGTGCTGGACTGGTGTGTGAGGATTGCAAAGGGTGAACCGGTGTGGAACCTACCAGTCAAGCAAGGCTCGATCCTCTACCTCTGCCTGGAAGACCCGCTCCGCCGGGTGCAAGACCGACTATTACAGCTTACAGATGAGGCTCCTCCCAACGCCTTCTTTGCGACAGCGGCAGAGAAGTTGGGCCAGGGTCTCTGCGAACAAATCCGGGAGTTCGTCCGGGAGCACCCAGACACTGTGCTGGTTGCAATCGACACATTCCAAATCATCCGTTCAGGTGGGCAGGACATCTCCTACGCTTCTGACTACGAAGAAGTTCGTGAACTGAAAAAGTTGGCTGATGAGCTGCAAATCTCCATTCTGCTTGTCCACCATCTACGCAAGCAGGGAGCCAGCGATCCGCTGAATAAGCTGTCCGGCACCACAGGAATCAGCGGCGCGATGGACGCCATCTTCATTCTTGACCGGGGCCAGCGCAGTGAGGGCGCGGCAACTTTGGTCTGCACTGGACGGGACATTGAAACCCGAAAGCTAGACTTACGTTTCTCAAAATCCGATTGCTCATGGGAATTGGTGCAGGACAGCTTGGAAAATCGTTCAATAGAAATGCCAGAGGAACTGACGGCACTCACTGAGTTTGTACGTTCGATACAGACATTTAGCGGCAACAATACGCAGCTTGCCGGTGCGGTCAGTAAGCTGGTCGGAAAGGAGATTGCACCCAAGTCTCTCAAGCAGATGATGAACCGCTGGCGCTATACCTTGGAGGAAAAGGGCGTGTCCTTTCGCAGTCATCGAAGCAATGGGCAGAGGCTGGTCACCGTTTCTTTTTCTTCTGCCCCACCCGATAGTGACGGAAGTGCCGCAAGTGACGCAACATCGAGCGGTGCCGGATTTACCGTCCCTTGCGACCCTGACAGTGCCGAAACCTCTGTATTCTCTAGGGAGAACGCCCACCCAGCGCAACCCACCGTCTGCGAACCTTGCGCCCCTGTGAGGCCACAGCAGGCCCGTGTTGGCGTTTTACGGCGGCAGTCGGGTAAGTTCGCCACCAGACCCTGAGGGGGCCGTTTTGGGGCAATTCTGGCCCCGTTTCGCGGCAAGGTTCAAAGGGCTGGATTTCCCGGCAGGGGAGGGCCGTGAGGGCCTCCCGCTGGGGCAAGCAGAGCGCGTGGCTGTCCGCCCCGCACAAGGGAACCGGGCAGAAGCCCGAACCCACTTTAGAAGGGAGAAAGGTATGAAAGACAACAGAAAACGAGCGGAAACACTGACGATTCGTCTTACAAAAGCAGAGAAAGAGATGATCAAAAAGAAAGCGATAAAAACCCAACTCAGCGTTACAGATTTTCTCATTGCAACGTCGCTACGCACGGAGATTCACGTTGCCGAGGACATCAAACCTCTGCTGACTGAGATGAAACGCATCGGCAACAACATCAACCAAATCGCCATGAAAATCAACGCAGGAGCTTTCCATTCCGCTGACTTTTCGGAAGTCATACAAGGTCAGCGGATGCTTTACCAGCAGCTCCTGCGCATTGCGGGAGGTCGATGATGGCAACCATAAAATTTATCCAGGAGAGCCGCCAAGTAATTAGTGCGATGAAGGGTGTGATTTCTTACTGCCTGCAAGAGAAAAAAGTCGTGGACAAGGCCACCGGCCAGCACATGGTCAGTGGCATTTCTTGCCATGGGGAAAACGCATTTACTGAATTTTTGACGACAAAGCAGGCGTACCACAAAACAGATGGAATTAACTTTTACCATTACGTTCAGTCGTTCTCACCCGACGAAAGCATCACTCCGCAGGAAGTCCATGCCGTTGCCAGGGAATTTGCGGAGCGTGCATGGCCGGGTCATGAGATTCTGGTAACAACGCATTGCGATGCCGACCACCTGCACTCGCACTTTGTTATCAACTCCGTTGGCTTCGAGGATGGGAAAAAGCTGCGGCAAAGTCCGAATACGCTGAAAGAGTTGCGGGCTTTGAACGATAAAATCTGTGCGGCTCATGGGCTTTCGGTACTGCCTCCCTATGAAAAATCCGGCACAAAAATATCATCTAGGGAGTACCGTGCTGCCATAAAAGGCGAGAGCTGGAAGTTCAAACTGATGGCCGACATCTGCGCCGCCATGAACCGCAGCGGCAGTAAGCAGGACTTCATCGTTGAGATGGAGCGGTGCGGCTATCAGGTGAAGTGGACGGATGAGCGCAAGTACATTACGTTCACCTGCCCAAACAGGATGAAGTGCCGGGATATCAAATTGCATGACAATAAATATGTGAAGGAGAATTTGGAGTATGAATTACAGTACAGAGAAGCCCACTATGGACGAGCTGGTCGCAAGAAACGCAAGCGGTATCCGCAGTATGAAGGAGTTGAGCTTGCCGGTGATGGTGCCGATTCAGGAGAAGGATTGGGATACGATGGTGAATCTACTGGAGAGTACGGTGAGCTTCCAGCCGAAGTTGTACTCGCTGGTGAAACAGCAGTTGTCCGAGGAGCAAATGTATTCCCAACAGACGTTGAAGCAGATAAAGGATTCTACAGCGCAGATGAGGAACCTCGCGCAACAGGCTGGGAGGAATCTCGAAAAGAGTTTGAACGCTTCCTTGGCAAAGGGTTCGCAGTTGGAAACGGCTATCGCCAAGGCAGCGAAGCGACGGAGCTGGAAAACGTGGGCGCTCATCATCGCGGTGTCGATACTGTCCTCGGCGCTGGGGGCAACGCTGTCCGCTCTGCTGTGTATACGCTGGCTGCTCTGAGCGAGGACAATGAAGACCCGGAGGAGCGCCGCAAACGCATCGAGGCCCAGGAGAATGGCGAGGCGCTGGGAGCCTTACTCGGCCTTGCAGTGGGTGCAATTTCTGAAATCTCAGAAGAAAATGATGATGAGTTTGAACACAAATTCAAATGAGTATGGGAGGTTTGCGAATGACAAAAAAGGAATACAGAAAAGCTTTGTCCAGTTACCCGGAGGCGCTCACCGCCTCTGAGGTAGCTGAAATTTTGCGTGTTTGCACAAAGACTGTCTACAAACTGATTAAGCTGGGCGAGATACCGGCGGTGAAAATTGGACGGGAGAACCGCATTTCCAAGAGCGTTCTCATATCCTATCTGCGCAATAAGGATAAGGGCAGTCCGAACCCCAAATGTGTCTGTTCTGAAAACTCTGCGGGTGCGGTATGGACTTCCGGCATGTCTTGTGGTAGTGTGTGTGGTGCCGTAGAAGTCGGCGGAAAGGAGAAGTCGGCATGACAAAAAACACATTTGCAGCCAGCGTACAATCCAAAAGGGGACGGCTTTACGCCGTGATCCAAGTCAAGGAGAATGGCAAAACCAAACCGGTCTGGCGGGCCCTTGGCCTGCCGGAGGGGACGGGGAAATCAAAGGTGCAAAAGGCTTACCGTGGGGTGGTAAGCAAATTTGAAGATGAGTATGCCGAGAGCCTGGTGCGCAGGAACAATCCTGCCGCCGGTCTCTCGGTTTTTGATTATCTCTGCGCCTACCTGGACAGGGCGAAATCGAATATTCAAATCAACACTTATGAGAGTTATCACGGCATGATTTACGGAAAAATCCGGCGCTATTTTGAACCAAGAACAAAGCTTACAGTGGCTAATTTGAAACCGAAAGATATTCAGGAGTTCTACGATTCTCTGTTTGCGGAAGGCGTGGTCGCCAACACCGTCATCCACTATCACGCCATTATGCGCAGGGCTTTCAACCAAGCGTTCAAGGATGGCTTGATCGACGCGAACCCATTTGACCGGGTGGAGCGTCCGAAGAAGAACAAATATCACGGGGATAACTACTCGGAAGAAGAACTGGCGGCTCTGTTGGAGTTGACTCGCTCGGACCCCATTTACTCGGCTATCATCCTGGCCGGGTGCATGGGCCTGCGCCGCAGCGAGGCGCTGGGGCTGCGGTGGTCGAGGATAGACTGGGAGCAGAACACGGTGCTGCTGGACACGAAGGTGGTGGAGTACGAGCGGGACGGTGAGAAGGTTGTGGAGCCGGTGGAGGAGATGAAAAACAAGTCCAGCCGACGGACACTTCCTCTGCCGGGGCCAGTCCGTGAAATGCTTGAAACTGAAAAAGAGAAACAAGAGATCTACCGCAAAATGTTCGGGAAGAGCTATGACCTGCGGTACCTGGATTATGTGTGTGTAGACCAACTCGGCAGGCTGATACGGCCTTCCTATGTAACACAGCATTTTAGCGATATCATCAAGAAGTATGGGCTGAGAAAGCTTACTTTCCATGGTTTGCGTCACACTATGGCGAGCATACTCATAAGCCACGATGTACCACTGATAAACGTCTCCAATTTTCTTGGACACAGCGACATCAGCACTACGGCTAACATTTATGCCCATCTGGACAAGGCCAGCAAGCAGGCCAGCGCGGATATTATCACTGACATTTTCAAAAAGGACGGCGAATGAAATGGGGACCTATCTCAGCGCTGACGAGTTGTACCGCTACCTCCATATCTCAAAGCGCAAGCTAAAATTCCTTCTGGAGAATGGATATATTCCGTGCATTGATACAGGAAAGAAAACACATCGGTTTCTGATAAAGATCAGTGATGCGAAAGATTTCAAGCGCAGAATGGACACCGAATCGGGATTCCTGTCGGAGCTATACGGGCAATTTAACTCGGGTATCTACAAGCCAAGGAAGAAATTGATTGAGCCTACGCCAGAGAACTGCAGGGCCTTTCAGAAGTTTCTGGCAGAACGGTGGGCTGACTATCCTGACGCTCTGCCCACAAGGTTGGCCGCTGAGCTGATCGGCTGCGCACCGCAGAGGGTGGGAGATTGGATGCGGAAGGGGGTAATTAGCAGCGTCAGTATCGGTGGGGTACGGTATTGCAGTAAGGGGGAGTTTATCGCGTACTGTGCCTCGCCAAATATGTTGAGAAAGCTGGGGGCGGGAAGGTATCGGGAGCTAATTGCTGAATTTATATCGCTTACTGAGTCATAATCATTTTGTGACTGCCTTAGCGACATATCTTAAACCCCCATTTCTCATTTATCAAGTATATGGCTGATTTGCTCAGCCAGGACGGAGGTTTGATCGATAGTGTTATCCATGCCAAGTGTAATTCGAATTGTTCCATGAGCATACGCATCAGATACGCCAATTGCTCTAATGACATGAGAGAGTATGGGATTCTTTGCATCACATGCAGACCCTGTGGCCACTGCTGTTCCCAGTAAATCCAGTCGGTGTAAAAGCGTTTCTCCATCTACACCTCGAAAAGAAAGGCTGAGGCTTCCGGGAATGCGATTGTCACCGCCGTTTACAACGAAGTCTAGGCCTGCATTTCGCAGTGCTTGCAATAGCAAGTCAGTAAGTTTTTGCAAATAGGTAGTTTCTTGTTCTATACGTTCAATATGCTCCTGTAATGCTACAGCCATTCCTACGATTCCAGCAACATTCTCGGTCCCGGCTCTCTGCCCGTTTTCCTGCACACCTCCGTGGAGAAGTGACTCGGTCGTTACACCATCACGGATATATAGAAAGCCAATTCCTTTTGGCCCATTGAATTTGTGAGCGGAGGCTGAGAGCATATCAACCCCAAGATTGTTGACATCAATCAGAATGTGACCGACAGCTTGTACTGCATCTGTATGGAATAGGCAGCCATGTCGATGAGCAATTTCTGCTAACTCTTTGATAGGCTCAATTGTGCCGATTTCGTTGTTTGCCAGCATGATAGATACAAGCAGCGTCTCGTTTCGTAGATATCCTTTTAACGTTTCACCCATAATCAAGCCTTGCCGATTAACAGGCAGCAAATCAACATCATAGCCCATGCGTTTTAGAAAGTCACACGTATGTAGGATTGCATGGTGCTCAATGCTGCTTGTGATGATGCGGCCGTTCCGGTCAAGTTTCCGAAATGCCGTACCCATCAATGCCCAGTTATCCGCCTCGGTACCCCCGGAAGTAAAATAAATTTCTTCTGGCCTTGCTCCAATGCAAGCGGCTATTGTCTCTCGTGCTGTAGCAACAGCCTTGTGCGGTTCTCGGGCAAGGTTATAGAGAGCAGACGGATTGCCGTACTTGTCCTGTAGCCATGGCTGCATAGCTGCACAAGCAGCAGGGCTTAGAGCCGTGGTGGCGGCATGGTCAGCGTAAATAAGAGTTCGCATTATTGCCCTCCTGGTGTCCTAAAGCTACTTGAAAAGTTCACATCCATCTTCCTTGAACATTTGAATTTTTTCCTCAATATCCTCGGGGGTAACCTCAAGGTAGGCAGCTAGGCAGTTTATACAGTATAGTTCTGGAGTATCAACGCCAAGAAGTTTTTTGCTTGCGCCAACTTCATCTTTTGTCAAGGGTCCTTTCCGACAAGAAGTACATTCATACTGTTTTCTAGGTTTCATGCTTACAGCCCCTTTGTGCGAATATCGGGTATAGTTTTTCCTGCTTCTCTGGGATCCACTAATCCCATCTGCACTCTGATGACACTTCTCATTTCTTTTGCAGGCTGTAAACAATAACAGTCAAATTCAAACGGAGGCATATCGGCCGCATCGGTAACATGCGGAAATAGAAGCTTCATGTAGGCAGTACAAATCCTGCGGATGGCTTCTGTATCGCGAGTGTCTGCCTTTTCAGGCACCACAATCATATCTTCCATAACTGCGCGATAGACTGGGTCATCACGGAGATTGTGCATGATTGTCGAGAAGTATTCCGCATTTAATGCCCAGCCATTTGCTTTCATATCATCATTCATTCTTGGGAGTTCCCAGCCTTTGATGAATCCATGAATTCTATCCAGGAAGGGACTTTTATGGAAAGGTTCTGGCAATTCGGCAAACATGAAAGTGTACTCATTCATGTGGTCTCCATTGATGTTGCCAAGAAAAACGATGCCTGCATCTACATTGACTTCATGCCCATCGTCTGATTTATACTTGCGGTTTTCCATAATCTGTTGAAGTGCCGAATGCATCTCAGTGTCTTTCATGTATTCAGCTTCACGAATCTCGTCCAACGCCACAAAGTCTTTATATGCGACAACACCATCCCTCTTGCTGGCCCGATGATAGATAAGTTGAGCGCGTGTTGCTTTGCCAGAAACAAGCCATCCGTAGCGGCTGATTTGCCCAAACAGGTAGGATTTACCTGTTCCGGGAGGTGCAAGCTCAATCAGATTCAGGTTCTTTTCCACAAACGGCAGCAGGCGCTGCATGACCGCTAGCTTCTGTGTCATGCTTTCATAACCTTGTGGATTATAGTCAACGGCTGCCAGAACAATATCTATCCACTCCTCAAGTGTAAACATCGAACGAGCATCTTTAAATTCATCCAGGTCGATGGTGTATGGACAGAAATCATGAAAATTGTGCATTTGGATTCGGCCATCTTTTTTGTCATCGCTGGGGAAAAGATAGCCAAGCTCAATGATACCCCAAGCCTCCTCAGAGCGAAGCAAATCGTCCGAACAGCTTTCCCAAACTTCTGGCGAAATGTAGGTGTCTTTATATCCAAGCCCAAAGTCGGGCAGCGCAAATGAGATTTCCTGGGTTTTAATGTTGATATTTACTGATACCCTACCAAGAAATTTAACTCGCTCGTTCTGCGTAACAATTCGATTCTGAATCGCTTTCCATTCGCTGCGCTTGGGAATATAGGTTTGTATAAACCCGCTGGCTTCATCAATGTTCAGCAGGCCTTCGTCATCCTGGAATTTCTTCATCACCCAGTCACGCATGAAAGACGGAAGCTTAAAAGATGAAATAATACTGCCTTTAGATAGATCCTTATATAAAACCATTTCATCAAAAGCATCCATCAGTCTTTCGCGCAGTGGTGCGAAAGAAGTATCAAACGGCATGGAATCACCTCGTAGTTAAAGCAATTGTTTTGTTCCCGTCTGACGCTTTGTTTCAAACGTGAGAACAGCGACCTTGATGCCTCCATTATAGATTTCAGCCTCATAGTGGCCTTTCCTACGGATGTCAGGCATATCAAAAATGACATTATGTTTATCGCCGTCAAACTTGCCATCGTAGCTTTGACCATTTACAACCAAGCGTGGCTTTTTTAGCGACGGATTTGCAAACATCCGAATTCTGGAGCCTTCTCTCGGGCTGCATAACACGCTGGTTTCCACGAAGAAAACCTGCTGCTCCTCTGGTTTCGCGGTCAGGACGATGACAGGAACAACGGTTTCCTCCAGAGATGCACCGCCATGTGTTTCTACATCCGCCTTGCGGCTCCCCTTGAAACGCTCATAGTTTGCCAACACTGCAAATCCATCCTCAAAAGTGGCAAATTCTATGCCCGGATCCTTCTCTGCGGGACAACAGCGTCCACTGTGCTGCCCGGGCTCTGAAAGTTCCAGTTTGCTATTTTCACTTCTATAGGTCACCGCGAGACGGCTTGCGCCATGATCAGAGAGAATGATGATTTTCTGACATTGCCCCATAGCAAGCATGGAACCCATTTTTTTCAGATCTCTGTCCAGGATAGCTAACTCATCAAAAACATGGAGCGGCTCGGTTGTAAACTGAAAATCATATTTTGTTCCTTGATGCTTGAGTTCGTCCAAGCCTTCTTCTTTACGTACACTGCCCTCTGGGAATGCATTATAGAAATCCTTATTCTTGCTGGTGATGGAAGGCAGATTGCAACGCCCGACAAAGCATTCAAACTGCATTTTATAGGCCTCTGCCCTAGATTCGATGAATGCGAGAAATTCAACACCCAAAGCGTCAAAGAAGTAAGGACGCGCATCTTTCTTATCTAATTTTTTCACAACAGCACTTCTGGCCTGCAATTTCGTGAAGCTTCTGATTTTCGCTTCTTTTTCCACCAACTCGACAAAATCATCATCCTGTCGGTTTGTGATTTTTTGAAACTTATAGTGTTGAAAGTAATCAGTCAGCATCCCGCGGACATAGGCATCAGACTCCATGACCTTTGTGTTGAACTCATCAAAAATGAACGGGTGCAAATAGGCGGCAAGCTGTGGTGACACGACAGCCAATATCTGATTTAATTCGTCCGGTAGATAAGAATAACTGCACAATGCATGAATAAGCGCTGCGCGTTCTTCCTCTGTTTCGTCACTGATATACCAGAGAATGTCTTTGCACTTGATTGTCGCCTGGTTACAATAATCTTTCATCATGGCGCTGTTGTCATCAAGTGTAGAAAGCATGCGCCGTCTCTGCCTCATCCAAGTGGAAAAATGCTTGTCCTGATAATCAATATCGAGTATGGCGTTATAGATGCATCGCTCAAGCGAATCCATATCTTGAGACTTTTGAAGGCAATAAGCGAGATAATCATTTCTGTTGGAATAGAACGCTTTGAGGCATATGAAACACAAAAAACGATCATCTGAGTTGCCAGCCAGATGATCTCCAAATTCATCTGCTAGGTTCTGAATTTCGCATATTCTATCCACACACAAATCCGAAAGACTCTTTGCCTTCTGTAGATTCAGCAGGAGCTTTTGCCACTGTTCCGAAGTGCCGTTTCTCTCCTGGGTATTTGCTGCAATACCCGAATCCAGCCTGCATAGAACCTGATAAGGATTCATGCCCTCGGAAACAGGATACATAGAGCGTTCAAGATATACAACCTTGCAGGAAGTTGTCAGATAGATATCCGTACCATATTTCCCATTCTCTAGTATGCGGAGGAGCTCCTTGATACCTTGTACAGAATCAGCCCCCGGATAAGCTACATTTTCCGGGACCACATGGATTGCCGGTATATTTCGTTCACCGTCACTCATGACAATGGCGTTGTATCCTAGTTTGGCATAGTTTCGGGCAATCCCTTCTAATATGGTACAGCAGAAAGGACAAATAACCGTAACAGGTCCACTGAAACAGGTACCTAGAAGATTGACTAAAAATTGCTCTGTGGGTTGTTGTCCATACAGCATCTTTGCCTGTGCTGCTCCAATCCAGATGACAGGCTTTGCTTTTGCGGAATTACTGACAAGGGAGATTTGAAAAGCAGGATCAGGTGGAAAGTCTACACTACACGAGTCACTCATGCGGATAACCTGTTTCCCATAGTCATCTTTAAGCAGGCTAAGCAAAGCAGTGTAATTGTAGCCTCCATCAATTCCAACCACAAGCGGCGCGCCTGTGAAATGCTCCTCATAGGAATCGATCTCCTGTTTCACGTTTTGAATGCTTGCAAACCTTTTCATAGAGCCACTCTCCTTTAATGGCCTTGCCGCTTGAGAATGGCAATACCAACGGTCATATCGGTCTTGATCAGATCGCGGACATAATCACGCAGCTCATCAATTCCCAGGTTAGCCACAGCTTTTTCCGCATCAGAAGCTCCTCCGGTCTTATACCGCATGTTGGCCATCTCGCGAATCTTCGCTTGGATCGAGCTGTTGTCCATCCACTCATAAGGTATGATCATTGATACCTTGTCTCTCAGATAAGAACGCACCTTATCAACATCTGGGAGCAGGTAAGCGAAATCGCCGATGACACGTTCACGCATACACTTGTCGCGTTCTGCAGCGGAGGAAAGCCGGCTGTAACAATCGCTGGTTTTCAGCCATTCCTCAGCCGTGGTAAATTCCGCTTCTGACGGTTTGCTTTTGTGTAATATCGTGAAAACTTCCTTTGCCTTTTGGCGTTCGTTGTCATCAAACATACAGAGGATGGGGGTAGCATACCTACGTGACCAATCAGCTGGTGTCTGAGTTTCCGTCCTATCGTGCCAGAGCTTGCCGAGACGCTTTGACCGCTGCGCGTTTGTATATGCGCTTACCTGTGACTCTACCGACTGAAAGAACTTATCCGAAGCGTCACAGAAAACACCGGTTGCCATGTATGTGTCAAACAGTTCCGTTATGTCTTCATCACTCAGTTCACTAATCCAACCTTGTGCAATGCGGCGGAACATCTCTTCTTGGTGGCTGTAGAGGTAATTGAAGTCATTCTTTTTCTCCCTGAGTAACTCCAGGAAGCGTTCCTTTTTCATCTCTGGGATGGTATTGTCTCGGCTCTGCTTGATGGCGTACAGAATATCGAGCAATTCTTTCAGGTCACCAACTTCTGTAGCCATAGCCTCAAGGCTAATACGGAAATTTTCGATGCGGTCTCTCCAGTTTCTTACACAACCGGTAAGAGTGGCGGCAGGCGCAATCATCGTATTGCTTTCTGAAACGATGCTATATTCGATGATAGTCTCATCGATCTTCACATTGGCGGTATCGGGAGACCAGACCCAATTGGCCTCGTCTGCATTAAATTTTTTCTTGACCTCTGAGATATAGTTTCCGCTATCCTTGATGGCTATTGCCAAGGCGGGCAGTTCTTCACCACGATACTCGTCTAAGTATGCTTTCATGCCCTCCCGACACTTCTGTGAAACAAACAAGCTTTCCAGATCAGACACCAGGTTGGGATATTCCTTCATCAGGCGCCCGAGCTCGTTTGCTAAATCGCTCTCTGTCGCATTCTGTCCGTAGTTTCGGATGTTGGCGATGCCGAGATACTTGTCAATTACATCAGTAATGACTGCCGTATCTGTTTGGAGACTCTCTCCGGCAAGGATAGATTTTAGTACCCAAATAGGGAACTCCAGCCTCTTCATACCCAAACGAATCACACCAGCGGCGGCATCCACACTACCACAGCGTTCAGTACTTTCATGGAATATGGAAGCGGTGCTCTGTAGGAAAATCCGTAGTTCTTCGCTCATGGTTACAATAGCTTCAGGGCGATATCCTGCCTTTGGTGCAACCGCCTGATCCATCGCATTTTTGATGGCGGATTTCATCAGTTCAACACTCATGGGGCGAGTCGTGCCGTTCGACCAGAAGTATTCGTCGCAAGCGTATTCCTTCAGCAGGAAACCCAGAACAAATGCTGAGAGGTTTGAGGGCGTCAAGCCAAAGGGACGCTCCGACAAAGCACTCACGATATCCGTAATGAATACGGGACTGCCCTTGTCAAAACCGGCGTGGATGATCTCCTCCACCTTTTTCTTCAGCTGCACAATGATTAGACTCTGGTTGGCTGTGTCACCCCAGTATTCGCCTTCGACCTTCCACGCGCCTTTTAGAGCAGTGGACAGTCCGGCACCGGAAGTAAAAATACCCTTTTCTGATTCCGTCAAACCACACTCCGCGCCTTGGCCCATGTAAGTGCGAGTGAACAAATCCTTTGATTTGACAGCATATTGTTCAATACCAAAGGGGTACATCTTTCGGTCAAACTCTTGAAGAACCTCGGTCATGGAGGTATAGCCCATACGCATCTGTCCATTCTTATGCGTCATATCATAGAGGCGAAGTTCGCCTGCAACAACCTGGTCTTTCCAGCTGGAAAGGTTCTTCTGTGCATAGACAGCAAATTGGCCGGATTGCTTCTTATCGCCCTTAAGATAGTATTCACTGTAAGCGCGGTTTGTAATATACGTTTCGAGGTATGCGGCAAAGGTGTTTGTCGTTGCATCCAGCAGGAGCAGATTCTCTGGAACGCCGTCTTTCACCGCGTTCTGGATCATCCGGTTGGCTTCACTGCGCTCCTCATCCGTCATAGCCAGTAGAGTACAGACCTCATAGTGATTCGGATTGCTATGCGCACGGTTCTTTGCATCGCGAAGACTGTTCAGGAAAGTTTGTGTGCTTCTCAAATTGACATAAAGCATGGTCGCAGTAAAGTGACCAGTCAAGTTATCCGGAATACGCAACGCCTGTGCAAAGCCAACTTCTTCCACCAAGTCCTTGGTGGAAAGTTGAGTGCGGATTCTGTTTTTGGTTTCTTCAATGTCTACACCAACAGTTGCCTTAGGAATAACGCGCATGGTACCGTCCTGCATAGGTTCTTCAAACAGCACGGGCTGGAGAGGCGGCTGGCGATGTACCATGGCGCGGGCAATGTTGGCTGCCTTTCCCGTAGGCCAACCCGTACCGAGGAATGCCAGGTCGATATTCTCATAGATGGGCATCAACATATCTGCTTCCTGCACACGGGTGCAGATGGCGTTCATCAGAAGTATGGTGCGCAGAACACGCTGCTGATCTGAATCAAGATGATATTCACTGGTCAGTGTATCAAAGTTGTTCAGGATCTCCAGAGCATCGGGGTTCATGTTTCCCCCTGCTTTGACATTGAAGAAATCCCAAAGCATATCGACGGTCATTAGATTACTAGGGCTCATGACACCATTGTGGTTAATGAACCATTTGAAAGCGCGGCACGCTAGAATATTCTCGTCATTATCTCCAGTGTGTTCGACATCCGGGTCACGCGCCACGATAAAGTCAAACATACTGCGCTGGCTAGATGTGAAAACGCGAGAAATATGCTTTAGTATCAGGGCAGCATAAGGATGAAGCGGCACAATCTTCTGTAGGTCGTCATCACAAAGGATGGTCTTCTCTCCAGGCTTTACATGCTTTTCTGCGCCAGTTGTAATACGCATCCTGACAGTTCCCAACCTACTGTTCAAACCCGGCTTAACAATGGTTGACCATTCCTTTTGCATCTCTGGGTCATCCGTTTCCTTCATAGCCTGTGCCATGAGCTGGAAGGCCATATTATCTGGCAGCTCAATATGCACACGCGGAGAGATAAATCGGTCACTGATCTTGCTGCGATCAGAGCGGTTGGTGATCAGTCCGTCGCTCTCGTGCGTCACGATCACGAAATAGAAGGGCTTGCTGAAACTGACATGGGTCAGAGTCTGAAAGCCAGTCAGGGAGTTCTGGCAGTTTTTGAAATACTCAGAGAATTCGTCCCAGATGAAGACGATAGCACCGAGCCCATTTTTGTCGATGACAGCTTCCAGCCATGCCGCCATTTTTTCAGCGTCCATGTTCATTGCCAGGATACCATTCTCGCGGCAGAGCGTGACAAGTTTTTCCATCAACGTTTCGATGGACTTCTCGTCATCAGACTGGAGGATCTGCAGGAGCGCATCCAACCCCATGCCGCCGAAATTCTGCGGTGTCTCGCTGACCAGGCTAGCCAAATAGTCTTTATTTGCAGAACGCTCATTGATCCAGGCTAGGAGAGCCTCCTTCAAGGTACCTGCCGCCATATTTTTTATGCCTGCGTCCTGAAGTGCGCGAGATATGCTGTCCTGCACAGCCCAGATTAGATCATCGTCATTCTTTATATTGGAGGAGCCAATGCGATGCACAACAATCAGCTTTCCATTAATCTCTTCTGATCGTGCAGCCAAGAATTTGTTACAGAGGTCTTGGCTCAAGCCATAATCCTTGAAATAAGCGTGAACGGCCTCCTCAGGCGCTTCCAGCAGGCACTTGAGTGTCAGTGCGGCATGGGATTTCCCCGTGCCATAGGTGCCTTCTACCCAGATACTCTTTGTGTCTTTGCCAGAGAGCATGGCAACTACCTGTTGAAGCAACCGAATGAAAGTTTCATGGGGAAAGAATCCTTCCCATCGGACCTTTCCCTCGTCAATCAACTTTTTGGTGACAACGGCATTGTATTTTTCGTCGATATTGAAGTATTGGCTATATCTCTGGGCTGGCATGTTGCAACGCCTCCTTATCGTTCATTATAGCAAATCAAGAACTTCTTCAGCTTTTTTCTCTTTACGAAGAGTAATGGTATCCAAATCATAGGAGAAAGACGCTGAAATGAAATCCGGGTAGTTGATAGCAAGGCCATTGATTATACGAATCATCGTGTCACGGTCAAGGCCGAAGATAGTTGTAGGCGACACACCATCACGTTCAATCGTTTCATCCATTAAATAGGAGAGTGTAAACTGGTGATAGTCTCCGCAAGCCTCCGCAAATTTGTAGAGAGAGTAGAGGATGACCTCGGGGATGGGCGAATACCATGGCATACGGGTCAGCGAGTTCAAACTGATCATATCACCACGAGCAGTAGTTTTTACAGTGTAGTCGATCTGCGCAATAATTTGTTCAAGCCCCAGCGGCGTTGTTGCAAAGAGTATTTTCAGAGAGTCAATCACATTCTGTTTTCCATGCCCTTTTTCATCATTGGCAAAAACAGGGATCAGCAGGTTAAACAAGTCTTCTTCATCGTATGTTTGGAACATTTCACAGTTTTCCAGGAACCATCGAAAAGTGGGCACATCCGGATTTGAAACCAGATTTACCATGATAAGAGCCCAGATTGCGCTTGTTGTCCCAAGCTCAAGGATTTTCTCCCCAAATTTTGTGTTCTGAATCGGGCTAAAATCTGTCACCTTTTCTTGGGTTCCTTTATCCTTTTTTGTTTTCCATTTTCCTGTGATTATACCTGCATCGAGCAGAAACTGGTGGCATGCGTCCCGGCGTTTGTTTGGAGCAAGCCCATCAGCTGCAGAACTCCAGAATTCAATATCACCGCCATGGTTTACATAGGATTCAAGCCATGAGTTTCTAAACCCAAAGGATGAATACCGATCAATAGCCTTCAAAAGTTTTCCCTCCGTTTCTTTGTTCCGAATTGAGTAATATCTAATACAGTGCTCATAGACAGCATGGCATTGGTGGCAATGTTGGCAATTATCTCCAATTGTTAGACCATTTTCAGTGCAATGAATGCACGAGTACTTGCACTCGGCTTCACACACTCCACAATTGACACAGTACGCCGCTTTAATAACAGAACTTTTTAGCAATGAGAGAAACTTAACGTCTGTTTTCGATCTAAAACAGTTGCTTAGCCATATTTCATCAAAGCCATCATCGCCGACGACCCAATTCAGCCCATAGGTCTTATCCTGAAACTTGACTTCAACGTGACCGCCATCAGACCGAATAATATCGCCAACTGTACGCATCCATCGTATCCAATGATGGTACAGACCACTTTTCAAAATCGTGATACAGTGAGTCCCTTTTTCAACCTCACGGTATCTATGTATATCCTTTCCTAAAGCCAATTCGCGGCCTGTGCTTCTGGTCCTCCAATGTCCATCATTAATAAATTCTTGCATTTGGCTGTCAGAAAATGTGGCCGCTTTTGCGCTGGTCTGTCGTATTACATTCAGATACTCGTCTATTTCCTTCGTGTAGGCTGTCCTTCTGAAATAATCGCTTCTCCCTACCGCATTTGGACAAACAAGGCATCCTGCACGCGGCACACCCTTGAAATAGGAGTCTCCCAAAGGTAGGTGGTTGCGATAAATATGCATATAAAGTTCAGCAGAATTCCAATCAAATATGACATGGAAGCTGAACTGTCCCTTGTGCTTTTTTCCTTCGCTTATATCATCATATTCTCCTCTGGAAGCACTCTCTTCAGCTCTTATCCCAGTAAAAGCCATTCCTGTAAAACTCGAGTTTTGCATAACATTGCGAAGCAGAAGGATCTGCGGAGTTGTCTTGAAAACAGAACAACACCAGCGTATTTCTGCCGCGGGGGGACCAAAAATATTCCATGCCGCTTTGGGTGAAAGCGGAGATTTTGCGCGCAGAAAATCTATGCCATTTTCCTTGCACCATGATTCAACCGTTGCAACTGTTCGATAGGTATCAGGGAATTCCATTTGAGTATCGCCGAATACGACTTTAAAAGCATTATGAGGTAACGTCCGTTGCACCATATCTAATGCAACGACACTGTCCTTTCCACCACTAAAAGCGACATAGAACAGATCAATGCGGTCTCTGAATTTAACGTATGTGCTATATATTTTCTGGGCAGTTTCCTCCAGAAGATTATTCAGTAGTTCAGTATTCTTTGCGATCATGCGATCAACATCAACAGGTGTTAATGTTTCGCCTTCAGGTATACCTTCTTCTGCTTCTGTATAGATGATTTCAGGGCGTTGAAATAGTCCTCCGCCTTTCGTTCGCGCAATTGTTCTTCCACGATAGATATATCTTTCTGCCTCCGCCCACATGATAGGTACATCGTCATTCTGTGGATATTTCCAACGTTTGTCCATACCCAGTAGATTCATTTCTCGGTAATAGACAGGGCGAGGCTCTCTGCTGCTCTTTTCCTGCTGTGGAAGAAGTAATATGCCGCCCGTCATGGGATCCCACTTATACTTGTGCAAAGGGCTCACCCCCTATCATCTGATGATAATTTGTTCTGTTTCGCCTTTGCTACGGCAGTGTCGATACCCTTGTATTTTCGCAGTGCCTGATATCCGTTCTTGACCAACACATCCAAGGCATCAGCTGCAGTTTCCCAGGTATCGTCGTCTGTCAACACTCGTTCGACCAGAGAACCATAATTACTGATAGTTTTACAGCTGCGCCTGACCATTGCGCCGTAATAGCCAGTTTTGCCAAAGCTGGAATAGGATAGCCCGAATACCTTGCTGAAGCCAAACACATAGCTCTGAAGCAAATATCCATTCCATTGATATCCACAGGATGGTAGATGCATCATCGTAGCGGAGGACACCGCCATCAATGGCAGATAGTCATCGGGGCAAAAGTCCTGAAGTACTTCGTCGATAGCATCCACATCAAAATTTATGAAACGTCTATTGACAAAGTCCGTTTTACTAACGCGTACAGCACCGCCAGCATAGGTGCTTTCCCAGTAAATAGGGAGATCCAGTTCACTTGCGAACATATTCAGGTCGGCCAGTGTAAAAGTATTCTGTTCAGCCGCAAAACTCCTAAACAGACCGGTAAAGTCGACGGCGGAGCCTTTAGGGGAGATGATTGCTTTTGTAAAGCTAAACTGATCCCGCAGATAGTAGGCAACAATATTATAGATAGCCATGTAGTTCATTTCCCTTAAATCATCTGCCATGCCGGGCAAGCGATCCTTTAGCAACGGTATCAAATCAGCTGCCCGTACATAATCGTTGGTCAGGAAATACTCGTCAAGCATATCTCCGATTTTACCGGCATCCTCCCGAGTGAGCGGAAAGTGCTCCGCCAGCATCCAGGTACTGTTTCCGATATTGAGCGATTCATCATCAATTAACAGGTAGTGATAAATCGTATCATAGGGAATGAACCATAGTACATTTGCAATATCGCTGACAGGCATGGGTCCGCCGTGATTGCGAAGTACTTTACGGACATCCTGAACAACAGATGCAAACTGGCCACGCTTGGCAAAGGTCTGATTTACTGAGTAGAAGGAGTCCTTTGCCTCGTATAGAATCTGTTGTGTCATCGCCAGTTCGGTATAGATCGAGCAGGCGGCAAGCTGCTCCCGATGCCGGTCATAGATACATGTCCGGTACACTGCCGTATAGTAAGACAGGATATCATTGATTTCAGCGCATATGGTGGAAATCAACTCTTTATCCTCATCGCTCTTCATAACCACCCGGCCATCTCGCACTACACCTACAGCCTTCATAGCAGCGTCAATCGCATTGCCTTGAATCGGGCACTCTTCTCCATAACGCTCTTGCCAGAAAGCGGCGGCCTGAAATTGTCCTAGAAAATCATTCAGGATATAGCCGTCCGGAAATGAATCCTGCAGAATAGACAGCCAGCGGATATCGGCAGATACAATCGCCTGGGTTTGCGTGCTGCCAGTTACCTCCTGACCTTCATAAATCAGCATATAACGAATCTGCCCCGTCTCATCGGTAAAACGGTCGAATAGGTCAACCGGCGCATGGTCCGGGGCCTTCATACCTTTGCAATAACGGCGAATTCCCTGGTAGACAATCTGCGTTGGGTTACTGGAATGAAACTTATAAAGCTGCCCAGCCTCTATACGCTGCACAATCTCAGGCATTGTTAGAGGCTTGCCAGCATCACGGAGCACCTTGATTACAACATCCTTAATTGTCATGGCATTGAGCGTGCCAGTATCTTTGGCGTCAACCACATCTTGATGCAGATAAGCAACATACTGTGCCAGAGCAGCACTGTATTGGTGATGACGTTGATTATTCCAGTCGGCAAAGTCCTTCCGCCCCATGAGTACATCATAAATCCGCTGCACTTCGTCAGGGTCGTCTGTATCGAGGGTGCAGTCCAGTCCTCTTTCGCGGATGAACCGCTCAACAGCCTCGATAGACTGACTGTATTGGGCCGCTGTAGACGCGGCAAGCTTTTTGACAGAGAGAAGGAAAGGCTTATAGCTTTTGTCCAATTTGCAACGGAAGTCAGAGATATCAAACTTCTCTTCCATAGTTTTCTGTTCCACAACAAATTCCTTTACCAAGTCAACAGACTTAGGGATGGCATTTTCCTCATGTTTGAAGTAACTTCTAATAAAGGTATAATAGAGCTGCGCGACCTTGCGGATGGCCTGCGCATCTTTCCGAAAACGGAAACGTAAAAGTTTTCCCTCAACAACCTTCTGCTGTGCTTTATGGACAGCTTTGGTATCCGTCATTCCCAAAAGAGGCTGTTTGAGATGACAGTAATCCGCCGCTTTTTGCAAATATTCAACTAGCATTTGGGTAGGAAGAGGAGTTTTGTCCTTCGCATAGGCAAAAAAGGCATCTTCAACAGACATGGGTGGTGTTCCAGTCATCCGATTTGCCCACTCTAAAATCACTTGGTACTCAGCCGGGTTAGTCATATACAGTTCATACATTTGTCGGATCAGTGCTGATGCGCCAGACAATCCCTTACTGCCATTTGTGAAAAGGTACTGCAAATTAGCAAACTGCATTTTCATGCCGTTGACGTTGCGGTAGGTTTCGTCGATCAAAATCCCTCGGTGAATCGCAAGGCCTCGCAAAGCAGCTGAAAGCTTTGCTGCCTCTGTGTTGATATCGGATCCTCCAACTATATGCTCATAGGCCTTCAAGAGAAGGGCAACTTCATATCGATCCCAGGATATCCGACTAGACACAATATCTTCCTCCAGAGACTTACAGAATCTTTATCTGCGGCTTAAAAACCACGGCAGCATTATTATGGACTATAAGTTGTAACCTACAATGAGTTGATAAGTATCTCTGCATAAACATCTACTTTTGCATTGAGAAGCGTTCATTCTTAATAAAAAGCCTCAATGCGAACCTCAAGTATTCATAAAAATCTCGTCTTTGCGCGATACTCACTGACTGCAAGAAACTCATCCATATAATGCAACTCCATCAGCTCTATGCAAATATCCAAAATGCATTTTAACACAATCAGTCGTGCTTTGCAAGAAGAACTCGAAAAAATTGCCTCATGCTAAAAAAGTAGCAATACCAAATCGAAGAAAGCAGTCCTTTTTCAAAACAGAAAAAAGACTGCTTTTGGCGGAGATGTGGGGATTTGAACCCCAGCGCCGGCAGAACCGACCTACCGGATTTCGAATCCGGACCCTTCAACCACTTGGGTACATCTCCGTATATTAAATTGTGTCGTTTGTTATCTTAGAATTCTCGTTAGAACTCGGCCAAATCTCTGTCCTCCCAACTCCAAAATACCCAGTGCTTTCAAGGCTTTCCGGCCTCTCCCGTTCCACTCACCCCACAGAATTTCGAGTGTCGCACCTTAAATTTATTCCGTCTTCGAAATGTGAAACCTCGCATAAACACTGGGTTCCTTGCGGAGGAAACGGATAGTCTACTTAAAAATTTCGGGTCAATCCCGCCGTGATTAATCTGATACGTCCCTGCACCTGCACTTCTTATATATTTTAACGCTTATCACTCAAAATGTCAAGGGCGCAGGTTGTAATATTATATGCGAAAGAACACGAAGCCCCAAAAGCGGGGTTGCGTCAGGGAGCCGGACAGCAGGAAAAGGGAAATCTGCAAAGCGGAGCGGCGCAAGCAACCGTTCAGGAGCATTTCAAACGGCGGGGCCGGCCGATCTTACGCTTGTATGAGCGTATGCAGATGAATAAAAGAAAGTGGGGAAGCGAAAATATTCAACAGCTGTCGCCCATACAGAAGTTATGAGCGGGGGAGGCAAAGAGAACAAAAACAAAATGATACGGCGGCACCTCACGAAAGGAACGGATTTCGGGAAAGTGACCGCCGCAGAAGTCAAGCGCGCGGAAAGTTGGATCGCCAACTATCCGCGTAAAATTTTAGGCTGGGAAACGTCTGAAATGCTTTTCTGCGCGGCTGTCGCCGCTCTCTGAAGAAATATTTCAATTTTTTGCATTTACTCTTGACATTTCCAAAGTAATCTTTGGCCTTCGGCAAGACCCGGGGGCTCCTCACCCCCCAGAACCCCCTCGCAAGCGTAGGGCCCGCTTGAGCGGCCAAATTATTCCAAGTCCTTCAGCTGCTCCAGCTCCTTCTTGTCCACCTTCACCCGGCCATCCTTCAAAAGCTTCACCTGGTCCACTGTATACACCTTTGGCGCCGCGTCCGGGTCCTTGTCCAGCCGGACAGTTAGCCTCCTCGTCAAAAGGTTCTGGTCGATGACCACGCCCTTGCCGTCCGGGGTGGACACGATGGCGTTCACCTTGGGGGTGCTCCGCAGAAGGTCCTGATAGGCCTCCTGCTCATATTTCAGGCAGCACATGAGCCGCCCGCAGGCCCCGGATATCTTCACCGGGTTCAAAGAGAGCCCCTGCTCCTTTGCCATCTTAATGGACACCGGCTGGAACCCTCCTAAGAACGACCCGCAGCAGAAGGGCCGCCCGCAGATGCCGATGCCCCCCAGCATCTTGGCCTCATCCCGCACGCCTATCTGCCTAAGCTCTATGCGGGTACGGAATATTCCCGCCAGGTCCTTTACCAGCTCACGAAAATCCACCCGGCCGTCGGCGGTGAAGTAAAAAAGTATCTTGCTGTTGTCAAAGGTATACTCCACGTCCACCAGCTTCATCTCAAGGCCCCGGGCCTCTATGCGCTTTTCGCAGGCCTTAAAGGCAGACTTTTCCTTTTTATGGTTCTCCTCCACCGTCCGCAGGTCCTCCGGGGTGGCGGGGCGTATGAGCTTTCTCAGGGGCTGTATGATGGCCGAGTCCCGGACCTCGGTGTTTTCCATGGCCACCTCGCCGCACTCTATGCCCCTTGCGGTCTCCACAAGGGCCATGCTGCCCTTTCGCAGCTTTTCCCCGCAGGGGTCAAAATAATATACTTTGCCGGTGCTTCTGAATCGCACCCCTATCACTTCTGCCATTTATTCTCTCCTAATATTCCTTGCTTCCTATTTTATGCCCTTATCCTGCAAGCCCGCGCAGTAGCAGGTGAGCAGAAGGGCGGTATTGGCGTTTCGGTCCAGCTTCTGCCGGAGGCCGTCGGTAAGCTCCCCAAGGGCCGTCAGCCGCCGCAGAGAGAGGTTCTGCAGGGCCTCTACCGCCTGGGGAGCTCCGCTCAGCTGTGAGCCGCCCCCTGACCGCTGCACCCAGGCGTCCCGGAATATCAGCTCCAGCCGCTCCAAGGTCTCCCTGAAGAGGGCCCTGTCCCTTTGCAGCGGGGCCGCCGCCTTTAGAAGACCATGGCCGGGCCCCCGGACAGCCGCCGCCATTTCACAGGCCAGCCTCATAGCCTGGGCCGCCGCACCGTCCTCCAGCTCCTCCTGCATCCGGCCCAGATTCCCGCCGCAGAGCCGGGCCAGCTCCAGGGCCTTTTCCGGGTCCGTGCCCTTATGCTCGCATAGCCACTGCGCGGCCTCCTCCGGCTCCGGGGGGTGCAGGGCGAATATCTGTGCCCGGGAGCGTATGGTGGGCAGGACCCCCTCGGCCGTGGGGCATAAAAGTATAAACACCGCGCCCTGGGGCGGCTCCTCTATGAGCTTCAGCAGCTTATTCTGGGCGGCGGGCTGGGCGCCGGTCCCCAGGTGGACTATATAGACGTTATAGGCGGCCTCCTCGGGCATACGGTACGCGTCCTCAAGCATACGGCCCACCGCCTCCACGCTGAGAGCCCCGGAGGCGCCCGAGCCCCGTATAGTACGTATATCCGGGTGGCTGCCCGCCTTGGCCCTTATACAGCTGGGGCATACGCCGCAGGGTGCATTAGCCGGGTCCCGGCACACCAGGGCCTTGGCGGTGAGGGCGGCGAGGGTGCGCTTGCCCACGCCCTTTTCGCCGTGAAAAAGCAGGGCATGGGGAAAACGCCCGGCGGAAAAGGCGCGGATAAGCGCCTCCTTCACCGGGGCGTTCCCCAGAAATCCGGGAAATTTCATCAGACCTTCTCGAAACGGTCCACGTTCAGGACAAAGATGGTGGAGCCGCCCACTGTGACCTCGACCGGGAAGGAGGAGTACATACCCACCTCCATGGTGGAGGAATGGGGCACGATCTGGGTGCGGCGGCTGCTGTACTTGGAGATGATCCCGATAACGTCGTCTACCTTTTCGTCGTCCACGCCGGAGATAAAGGTGGTGTTGCCCGCCATGAGGAACCCGCCGGTGGTGGCGAGCTTGGTGACGGAAAAGCCCTCCCGGGTCAGGGCCGAGGATACGGCGCCGCTGTCGTCGTTGCTGACGATTGCAAGAATAAGTTTCATAAAAGAGCTCCCCTTTCTGGTAATAGAGGTCATTTCATTTATTTTACCATAAATCACGGGGAAAATCTAGCCCTAATGAGAAATTTCACTTCAATTTACGCCGCAGGTGAGCAGTTCCGCCTTATCCTGGCTGAGCCCGGCGTATTTTACCATCAGGCCCACCACCTGCCGCTGGCGCTGGGAGGCAAGGTCGGGGTTCACGCTGGGGTCATAGACTGAGGGAGCGTTGGGCACGCCCGCCAGCATAGTACACTCATAATCCGTCATATCTGAGGGCTCCTTGTGGAAGTACGTCCGGCTGGCGTCCCCGATGCTGTAGCAGCCGCTGCCATAATAGATACTGTTTACGTACAGCTCCAGTATCTCCTCCTTGGAGAAGCTGTGCTCCAGGTTCCAGGCCATGAACACCTCGGCCACCTTGCGGGTCAATTCCTTTTCCTGTGTGAAGTAAAGGTTTTTTGCCAGCTGCTGGGTGATGGTGCTGCCGCCCTCGGCAAAGGACATGGTTCTTATGTCGTTATAAACAGCCCGGCCTATGGCGATATAGTCCACGCCGCCGTGCTCATAGAACCTATGGTCCTCGGCGGCGATGACGGCGTCCAGATATGTGTCCGGGAGCTCCGAGAGAGGTGTGAAGCCCTCCTTGGCCCGGACCTCCCCGGCGGCCCGGCGGACCGGGAGCTGCTCCAGGGCGGAGGTGTACATATAATAACCCCGCAAGGTTATCGCCCCCGCAGCGGCAACGCAGACGGCGAAGAATATCAAGAATATATTGCGGGCTATTTTAAGGGCTTTATGCTTTTTCTTATTTGCGGTCATTGCAAGGACTCCCTTCGTTTTTGATGGCTCTATTCTATCAGGTCTTCCTTGCAAATTTCTTACGGAAATTCTTTCGGAATATTTAGCGTGCCTTACATTTTTTGTAAGGTTCCCTTTTTAAGCAGGAGGATCCCCGCTTTCTTGCCGGAGACGAGTATATCGTATCTCCCGGCAAGCGACAGCCCCGGGGCGCTCTTTAGAGCCGCCGGCAGCGCGTCCTTTGCGGCGGTGAGCAGGACTATCCGCCCTCCGGGCTTTAGGCAGGCGGACATCTCAGCGAGGGCCCGGGAGTAGAACTCCTCAAGGGACATACCCACGTCCTGATAGAGCCCCCAGGGCGGGTCGGTGACGAAAGCGTCCACCGTGCCGGGGGCAAGGACCTCTGTCAGCTTCAGCGCGTCCTGCTTTTTTATATGCACATTCCCCCGGCGGGGGAGCTTGCGCCGGGCGGAGGCCAGCCTCCTCTCCTCTGTGTCAAAGGCGAAAATTTCACTGTACGGGAATCGCCTGCACCGCTCCCGGGGTATGGCCGCAGAAGGGGTCGCATATAATGTCCCCGGGCTTCGGGTCTGAGAGCCAGCAGAGCATATAGGCAAGCTCCGGGTGCAGCTCCCCGGGGGAGAGGAGCTTGTCATATGCCTTGTGCCGACTGAGGCGCTTTAATAGCCACCCCTGCCCGTCGGAGCGGACCATGGTCCAGAATTCGCTGTCGGGCAGGGAGCGGTCGGGCCTAAGGCCGCTCTCTGCCCGAAGCTTCTCCTCCAGGCTGGCCTTTGCCTTCTTGGGCACGGAGACCAGTTGTCCGCAGCAGGAGCTGACCAGACGGAAGGTGCGCGCCCCCCGGGGATTGTCCCGGCAGGCAAGCCAGTCCACGGGCGCGCTTGGCAAAGAGCGGAGGAAGCCCGCAAGCCCCTCGGGCGTTGGGGCGGCGGGGGCGGTGTAGAGAACCCGGAAGATATTGTTGAAGCAGAACAGATTGAGGTCGCTGTAGGGTACGGCGGTGGTAAAGTCCACGGAGCCGCCGGAGAGGGAGAGCCCGCAGAGATCCTTCAAGCGGCGGGCAAGTATTTGGGCGCAGATATCCTCCGTCCCGGATATGCAAAGGCCAAGATAGCGGTATGTCATAAGTATCGTCCTCCTGGGGATGTATGCTTGAAATCTGGCGAGAGATATAATATAATATAAAGTATATCATAGAAGGGACGGGTCGTGTTGAAAAAAATTCAAGAATCTTCGGAAAATTATTTGGAGACTATACTCATCCTCCACCAGCGCACAGGGGCCGTGCGGTCCATAGATATTGCCGCTGAGATGGAGTTCAGCAAGCCCAGCGTCAGCGTGGCCATGAAGCACCTTAGAGAGCGCGGCTGCATAGCCGTGGACCCGGAGGGGTACATCACCCTTACGGAGGAGGGCCGGGCTATTGCCGAGAGCGTATATGAGCGGCACCTGCTGTTTACCCGATGGCTGACCTCTCTGGGCGTGCCGGAGGAGCTGGCGGCCGAGGACGCCTGCCGGATAGAGCATGTCATAAGCGAGGAGACCTTCAGGGCCATACAGAAGCACGTGGACGGATAAGCGCACCGCCCTCCGCCTCGGGGCATAAACTGCCGGGAGCAAAGGCATTTTCCCGCATGACCCCAGCTCATAAAAAATCCCTCAAAAAACATCTTGCAATTTTGCAGATATATGTTACAATAAAGGTATAATGCGGCATAAACAGTAAACGCAGTTTTAAAATGCGTTTACTGTACCAGGCCGCAAATCTACATGGAGGTGTTCCCTATGCCTTATACTATCAGTGACGAGTGCATCGCCTGCGGTGCCTGCGCCGCCGAGTGCCCCTCCGAGGCTATCTCTGAGGGCGACGGCAAGTACGTTATCGATCCCGACAAGTGCGTGGACTGCGGTGCCTGCGCCGGCGTCTGCCCCGTAGACGCTCCTCAGGAGGGCTAAGCAGCAGTTTGACACGGTTCGTGTTAAACTGCAACGCATAACCAGAAGAAGCGAAGCCTGCAAATTCCGGGCTTCGCTTTTTTTGTAATATTATTACTGCTATGAGGAGTTCACATATGGAAGACCACTGGGAGCCCCTGGGAGAAGGTCTGAGGGTGCTTGTCAGCCCCTCCCACGGCTTTAATACAGACACCCTGCTGCTGGCGGATTTCTCCCTGCCAAAACCCCGCTCACGCTGCGCGGACCTGGGCAGCGGCTGCGGGGTGATACCGCTGCTATGGTGCCGCCGTGCGCGGCCCGAATCCGTCCTGGCCCTGGAGGTGCAGGAGGACGCAGCGGAGCTTGCCAAGACGTCTGCCGCCGCCAACGGCATGGAGGACCGCATATACACAATCTTAGGGGACGTCCGTGACTATAAGGCCCTTCTACCCCACCAGTCCCTGGACCTTATCGCCAGCAACCCGCCCTACTTCGCTCCGGGCACCGGCGCTGTCAGCCGGAACCCAGAGCGGGGCCTTGCCCGACACAGCCAGACCTTCCAGCTTTCGGACCTGGCGGAGGCCGCGTTTTACTCCCTGCGGCATGGGGGGCGGCTTTGTACCTGCCTGCCCACTGTTCGCCTGGCGGAGGCCGTGGCCCTTTTCCACGCCCGGTCTCTGGAGCCAAAGCGCCTGCGCCTTGTGCAGCAGCGGCCCGGAAAGCCGCCGTACCTGTTCCTGCTGGAGTGCAGGAGGGGCGGAGGTTCTAGTCTTGCGGTAGAGGAAACCTTAACGCTCACCGACGGGTCGGGGCGATATTCCCGGGAGATGGAGCGCATATACGGCGACTATTTAGAAATTAACCGAAAGGAGCCTTCAAATGCTTGAAAAAGGCGCACTTTACATCGTGGGAACACCCATCGGGAACCTGGGCGATTTCTCGCCCAGGGCCCGGGAGACCCTGGGTGAAGCCGACTTCATAGCCGCAGAGGACACCCGGGTAACCATGGGGCTATTGAACCGCTTCGGGCTTCATAAGCCCCTTATAAGCTATTTTGAGCACAATAAGCTGAGCCGCGAGGGAACTATAATAGCCCGCCTGCGGGCCGGGGAGACCTGCGCCCTGGTCTCCGACGCGGGCATGCCCGCTATATCCGATCCCGGCGAGACGCTAGTGGCCGCCTGTGCCCGAGAGGATATCCCGGTCTATGTGGTGCCCGGACCCACCGCCGCCATCTCCGCCCTGGCCGTCAGCGGCCTGCCCACAGGGCGTTTCACCTTCGAGGGCTTCCTGTCCGTTAACAAGCGAAGCCGCCGCAGGCACCTGGAACAGGTGGAGGGCGAGACCCGCACCATGGTCTTCTATGAGGCCCCCCATAAGCTGCGCCGGACCCTCTCGGACTTTGAGAAGCTCTTCGGCGGGGACAGGAGGATAGCCGTGGTCCGGGAGCTGACAAAGGTACACGAGGAGGTCTGGCGCACCACCCTTGGGGAGGCCGCCGCCCATTACCGGGAGAGGGAGCCCCGTGGGGAATATGTGCTGGTAATAGCAGGGGCAGAGGAGTCCGGTAACGAGGAAACCGCCTATACCCTGGAGGAGGCGGTTGACATGGCACGGGAGCTTTTGGAAGGGGGCGCACCTCCCTCAGAGGCCGCAAAACAGGCCGCAAAGGCCACGGGCCTGCGCAAGTCAGAAATCTACCGGGTCCTGACAGAAGAAAGCCCTTGACATTGCTTTTTTTGCGTAGCATTATTTATATGCTCCAATCGGAGCATATAAATAATATTTTCAAGGGAGATTGAGATGAACACCAATACCGGCAATCTAACGGAGAAGGTTTCAGTAAACATCAACACCACCACACTGGCCGCTATTGACCTGCTGATAGACAACGGCCACTACTTCAACCGCAGCGACTTCATAAACCAGGCCTTGCGAGAGGCCATAGCCCGGAACGAAGCAAACATTCAGCGGGCCTCTGAGGAGAGAGGCAAGAAGCTTGAGAGCGGCTACTGGTTCATGGGCGTGTCCCGGCTGACCGGGCCGGAGGTGGACGAGATACTCCGCTCCGGTAAGCCCAGAAGCATCACCGGCTACGGCGTGCTGTCCATTGACCCCAATATACCCGCCGAAAAGGTCTTCGCCGCCATAAGCGGCATAAATATCCGGGGCAAGGTTTCCTGCTCGCCGGAGGTTCGGGAACACTATAATCTATAAAAAGGAGCGAGAAACTATGCAATGGTTCTTTGATGGGGACAGGACCCCGCCTGTTTTCACCGCCAGGCAGCACGCGGAGAGCAAGCACGTCACCACAAGCGTATCTCCCCTGCCAAGGCGCGGGGTGGCCTTCTGCCTGGGCCGGGGCCTGCCAGTGCTTCTGGAGCGCTTCGAGACCCGCCTGATCATGGAGGAGCTTCCGGGCTTCATCGTCCACAGCCCCGTCTATATGATAGAGGGCTTTGATAATGTCTGCTTCTTCGACGGCGGCCGGGGCGCGCCCCAGGCCGGGTGCTGTGTGGAGACGGTCCACGCCCTGGGGGTGGAGGAGCTGCTGGTAGTTGGGCTCTGCGGAGCCTTCGGGGAGGATATAGAGGTCTGCGACGTGCTGCTGCCCGGCCGCCTGCTCATTGAGGAGGGCACCTCCCACCACTACTCCGCGGGGCAGGAATACACCGTTCCCGAAAGCCCCTGGCCAGGTGAGCAGATGGCGGACTTTCTTGGCGGCTTCGCTGTAAAGCGCCGCGACACCGTCACCACAGACGCGCCCTACCGCCAGACTTACTATAAAGAGGCCCTCTGGCGGCAAAATGGCTTTTACGGCGTGGACATGGAGGCCTCGGCCCTTGTCAGCGTCTGTAATTATTTTGGCATGAAATCCGCCGTGGCGCTGATGGCCTCGGACAAGCACCCGCTGTCGCCGGACAGCCCACCCTGGACCTGGGGGAACGTGGATTTCAAGGCGCGCCGGGACGATTTTATCGAGGCCTGCGTGCGGCTGGCGGTGGAATAGAATAGACTAAAGAGCTTGGAAATCCTGAAGGGGTCTCCCAAGCTTTTCTATTTTAACTTGTTTATAAGGTATGGGAGCTCGTTTTCAGAGGGCATTGGATTACCTATAGAACCACTTCTTTCTCTAACATTTTATACCGAAGGAATGAAAATAAATTAAGTCGACAAAAAATCCCAAATATCCCTTGACAACCCCAAAAGCCAGAGTTATAATGTTACCATCCTAACAGTTCGATTCCTAACAGTACAGCATCTAACTGTTCGGCAACTATCGGAGGAGGAAGGAGGGACTACAGATGTCGAAAGACTGCGGCAAGCTGCACCGAATGGAGCACCGGGACGAGGTGGGATTCCAGATAAACGGGCTGTCGCATATGATACGCTGGCTCACCCACCAGTATGTGGGCGAGGACGGCGGGCACTCGGGCGCCGGGGTGTACGGCTGGCTTATCGGATTTTTGTATGACAACCGGGACCAGGATATATTTCAGCGGGATCTGCAGCAGCAGTTCTCTGTGCGCCGCTCCACCATGACCGGGATTTTGCAGGCCATGGAGAAGGACGGCATGATAACCCGCAGCCCCGTGCCCTGGGACGCGCGGCTTAAAAAGATAGAGCTTACGGAGAAGGCCGTTGCCCGCCAGGAAAAGTTTCAGCAGACCATTGCCGCCATCGAGGCGAAGCTCTCCTCGGGGCTGACGCCACAGGAGAAGGAGACCTTTATAGGGCTCTGTGAAAAGATACGCAAGTCCCTTGAGGACTGACCGTTACAGCCACAAATATTTACGAAAGGACTGATACCGCAAATGATTCGCAAGCTTTCCCGCGCCATACGGGAATACAAACGGGATACGGTGCTCACCCCCGTCACCGCCGCCATGGAGGTGGTGATGGAGGTGATAATTCCGGTGCTCATGGCCTTTCTCATTGACCGCGGCATAAACGCCGGGGACATGGACACCATCTGGAGGACCGGCCTGCTCCTGGTGCTCTGCGCCCTCGTTTCCATGGCCTTCGGCGTGCTGTCGGGCTTCTTCGGGGCAAGGGCCTCCACGGGCTTTGCCAGGAACCTTCGGCAGGATATGTACTATGCTGTGCAGAAGTACTCCTTTTCAAACATCGACAAGTTTTCCACCGGCAGCATCGTCACCCGGCTCACCACCGATGTGACGAACCTCCAGAACACCTTCCAGATGCTCATACGCATTGCCGTGCGGGCTCCCTCCACCCTTATCTTCTCCATGGTGATGGCGTTTTTGGTGAACGCCCGGCTGTCCCTGCTGTTCCTGGCCGTCATACCCGTCCTGGGCGCGGGCCTTGCCTTTATCTCCATGAAGGCGCATCCGGCCTTTACCCGAATGTTCAAGCACTATGACCGCATGAACACCGTGGTCCAGGAGAATCTCCGGGGCATAAGGGTCGTAAAGGCCTTTGTCAGGGAGGATCACGAGACCGAAAAGTTTGTGGACGCGTCTGAAAAGCTCCGCCGTGACTCTGCCCTGGCCGAGAAGATACTGGCCTTCAACTCCCCCTTAATGCAGTTCTGTATGTACGCCGTCATGCTGCTCATATCATGGTTCGGCGCAAAGCTCATAGTAGGCTCCGGGGCCGGGGCTCCCGGCTCCATGACCACAGGCCAGCTCATGAGCATGATGAGCTACGCCATGCAGGTGCTTATGTCCCTGATGATGCTGACCATGATACTGGTGATGGGCACCATGTCCAGGGCCTCCGCCACCCGCGTGGTGGAGATTCTGGACGAGCAGAGCGATATCTTAAACGGCGAGAAGGACCTGACCCTTGTAAAGGACGGCTCCATACAGTTTAAAGACGTGGAGTTCAACTATAAGCGCTCGGGCCGCGCCTGCCTGTCGGGGATTAACCTCGACATCAAGTCCGGCCAGACCGTGGGAATCCTAGGCGGCACAGGCAGCGGCAAGTCCAGTCTTGTGCAGCTTATCCCCCGGCTGTACGACGTAGTCAGCGGCCAGGTGCTGGTGGGCGGCGAGGACGTGCGGGACTATAACGTGACGGCCCTTAGAGAAGAGGTGGCAATGGTCCTGCAAAAGAACGAGCTCTTCTCCGGCACCATAAAGGACAATTTGAGATGGGGCGACGAGAACGCCACCGACGAGGACATTGAGCGGGTGTGTAAGCTGGCCCAGGCCGACGGCTTTATAAGGGAGTTCCCCGAGGGCTATGACACCTACATAGAACAGGGGGGCACAAACGTCTCCGGCGGGCAGAAGCAGAGATTGTGCATCGCCAGGGCCCTCCTGAAGAAGCCCAAGATACTCATACTTGACGACTCCACCAGCGCCGTGGACACCCATACCGACGCGCTGATCCGGGACGCCTTCAAAAACGAGATACCCGACACCACCAAGCTCATCATAGCCCAGCGGGTCAGCTCCGTCCAGGAGGCCGACCAGATAATCGTGCTGGACGGCGGCAAAATTGCCGACATCGGCACCCATGAGGAGCTCCTAAGGACCAGCCCGATATATCGGGAGGTCTACGAATCCCAGCAGAAAGGAGAGACCGCAAATGCCTCCTAGAGGACCAATGGGCGCGGCCTACGCCAAAAACAGGCCGAAACCAAAGAACCAGGGGAAGGTCATCAAAAGGCTTTTGAGCTATATGGACCTGCCCAACAGAATACGCTTGGCCATAGTGCTTGTGTGCATACTCGTCAGCGCCTTGGCGGGAGTCATGGGCTCCATGTTCCTTGAGACCCTCATAGACGACTATATCACCCCCCTGCTCCAGATGGAGAACCCGGTATTTACAGGGCTCTTAAGGGCCCTTGGCACCATGGCGCTGATATACCTTGCGGGCGTTGTCACCACCTTTACCTATAACTGGCTGATGGTGAACGTCTCCCAGGGGATATTAAAGGACATAAGAGACGACCTGTTCTCACGTATGCAGCACCTGCCCATAAAGTATTTCGATACCCACACCCACGGCGACATTATGAGCCGGTACACCAACGACACGGACACCCTTCGTATGCTCATCTCACAGAGTATCCCTCAGCTTTTTAACACTGTGATAACCCTTGTGTCGGTGTTCATCGCCATGGTATCCACGAGTATACCGCTGACTGTCCTGGTGCTGGTGGTGGTGGCGCTTATGCTGCTGCTCACCGGCAAGATAGGCGGTATGTCTGGCAAATATTTCGTGCGCCAGCAGAAGTCTCTGGGGGCCATCAACGGATATATCGAGGAGATGATCACCGGGCAGAAGGTGATAAAGGTCTTCTGCCACGAGGAGCACGCCAAGGCGGACTTCGACAAGCTCAACGACCAGCTTAGAAGCGACGCCGCCCGGGCCAACAGCTTCGCCAACATAATGGGCCCTGTCATGAACAACCTGGGGCATTTGCAGTACGCCCTGATAGCCATCGCCGGGGGCGCGTTGGCCATAGGCGGCGTTGGCGGACTGACTCTTGGCGGCATAGCGGCGTTTTTGCAGCTTAGCAGAAGCTTCACAATGCCCATAGGCCAGATAGCCCAGCAGTTCAACGTGATGGTCATGGCCCTGGCGGGAGCCGAGCGCATCTTCGAGATGATGGACGAGACGCCCGAGCAGGACGAGGGCTACGTGACCCTTGTGAACGCCAAGGAGGTAGACGGCGTCCTCACCGAGACCACCGAACGTACCGGTATGTGGGCCTGGAAGCACCCCCATAAGGAGGACGGCACCGTGACCTATCAGAAGCTCACCGGTGAGGTGGAGCTTTTGGACGTGGACTTCGGCTATAACGAGGAGAAGCTGGTGCTGCACAACATCGACATCGATGCCCAGCCCGGCAAGAAGATAGCCTTCGTGGGGGCCACGGGCGCGGGAAAGACCACCATAACCAACCTTATCAACCGCTTCTACGACATAGCCGACGGCAAGATTCGGTATGACGGCATAAATATCAACAAGATCAAAAAGCCTGATTTGCGCCGGTCCCTTGGTGTGGTCTTACAGGACACCAACCTCTTTACCGGCACCGTGCGGGAGAATATCCGCTACGGCAAGCTGGACGCCACTGACGAGGAGGTGGAGGCCGCAGCTAAATTGGCCAACGCCGACGGCTTTATCCGCCGCCTGCCCGAGGGCTATGACACCGAGCTCACCGGCGACGGCGGCAGTCTCAGCCAGGGCCAGCGTCAGCTGCTCTCCATAGCCAGGGCCGCCGTGGCCGACCCGCCGGTGATGGTCCTGGACGAGGCCACGTCATCTATCGATACCCGCACCGAGCGCCTGGTACAAAAAGGCATGGATGGCCTCATGCAGGGCCGCACGGTCTTCGTCATCGCCCACCGC